>Ga0181392_1000108_pt1 | contig 28027 bp, 17 predicted proteins | sample 15SPOviralmetaG_FD_130083 | JGI IMG/M metagenome (GOLD analysis project Ga0181392, IMG submission 130083) | Marine viral communities from the oligotrophic San Pedro Time Series (SPOT) site, San Pedro Channel, CA, USA - 15 SPOT_SRF_2010-09-15 | ecosystem: Environmental > Aquatic > Marine > Strait... | reverse complement strand
TCTCTATTGGATTATATCCGTAAGTTCTATCATGTGTTCTATATATTGCACCTGCTGATATACTAAATTTATTACCAATAGGTAATCTAGCTCTAACCTCTGCTGATTGATACTTTAAGTTTACCTTACCAACAGCTCTTGATTCTGCTTTTACAATATGATACTTACCAGTGTGTTTAATAAAAAACCTATGGTTTTTATATTCTTCACCACCCCATCTTTCTTTTTCTATATGGAACTGATACTCTAAACCTTTAAAAGCAGATGTAGGTGCAGAAAAAGCTAATTGATTTTCTGTACCATCGTAAAAGTTTTTAGGTTTTCTTTCATAATCAAACCTAGCTAATTTTCTTATACCAAATCCATATCTATAATCAAAAGGATATTTTGGCGTATCATCTACAACTACAGGTATATCGTATAAGCTACCACCCTCACCAGTTCTAACAAAGAAAACATTTTCTTTTGCTTCTACTGAGTTGCTAATATCTCCAGCCCCATACAAGGTACCGTATTTTAAAAAATCATTATATATTTCTTTAAATATGTTTTTCTTTTCTTTTTCTTGAGCGAATACAGGTATTGACAATACAAGTATAAGCAAGGTTAATAGTAGTTTTTTCATAGTTAGTTTCTAGATTTTTTCTTTCTTGTTTTCTTTTTTGTTTTTGTATTTCTAAATTTATAAGTTGGTCTTTCAATACCAACATCCCAAGTACTCCAACCTAATAATGTAGCTATTCTTTGCCAAGCCTCGTTGTTACTATCAGACGACGCTCTTATGTTATTTACAATCATAACAGCTCTATCAAGCGGTACGTTTGTAGATGCTGAAACAAAGTTTGCTACACCTAATATAGCTGGGTTATCTGGGTGAATACCTAGATTTTGTATTTCATCTTTATTAAATTTATAAGATATAAAAGAATTATATAGTTTTCTTAACTTACTACCTATTGGGGGAGATATGTTAGCAGCTTCAATCAGTGTTCTAGCGTGATCGGCTCTGTAACCTTTTTCATCTTCTTGTTTAAATCTAAGAGCCATATTTTTTATAGTAGAAACAGCGGCACCAGCTATTCCTCCACCTCTAAGCACTGTATCTAGCGAGGTATTTAATGCTCTTATTTTTTTATCTTCAATAGCTTCTTCATCATCGCTGAATCCCATCATCATAAACAAAGCGCTTTGTAAACCTGAAAAAAGTATATTTTGAAAAGTAGTATAATATATAATTTTGGATATATTAGTCTTTACATCTCCTCGACCATTTTTAAGATCTAGCACTGCTTTTTTTGTTAAACGCATGTATTGCATTGGCGTGTTTTGAAACGCTAATATAAGACGACCTAATGGTCCAGCCTGTTGTTGGCTAATCATATCTGGTCTAGAAGACTGTTGTGCTTTTTCAGAAGCTTCTAAAAATTCATTCATAGCTGTATCATTAGCTTGTTTATCAGATAAACCTTGTTTCTTAAGTTGGTTGTATTTGTTTCTGTACATTGTAGCTCCACCGAATGATATTGCAAAACTATCAGCCATCTGTGTTGGAGTAAAACCTATTCTTAATAGATAAGCTATAGCAGCATTGTATGAACCTTCACCTCTTCTAACTGCTCTTGCCATTTCTGCAGCGTTTACATCTGTTTGTAACCCAGCTCTTCTTTGTTTTAAAGTATCTGAATTAAATATCATGCTAAAATCTTTCCAAAACTGCTCTTGATTAGCAAATGCCTTAGCCGCTTTTAATGGGCTGTTGTACGTGTGGTTTATGAAGTTAGCAAACGATATAGTTTGTAACATAGCTGATCTAATATTGAAGAACATTATAGCACCTACAGAGTTGTTAACCCAGTCTAACCAGTTAGCAACCTGTCTGTTTTTACTGGTTTTTCTGTTTGATCCACTTTCCATTCTATATAACATATCTTCTAAAGCTTCTCTATAATGATTACCATATAGAGCTTCTATTTTGTTCATGTTATCTGAATTAAAAACATCGTTTTTATTTAAGATCCATTCTTGTAGATATTGTTTTCTATTTACTCTTTGTGCTACATCGTATAAGTCAGCAGTTATATTACCTGCTGTCCAGTTTTGGTTAGGTTCTGGATACGCATCCAACCTAGTTATTAACTCTAGATCACTAGCAAAAGACATAACGTTGCCAAATCTAGTTACAGCGTTAACCATTGCTTTTATATCTTGATCACTAGCTCCAGGAATATTATAACCATTTTTATTCCAAAGATAAACTCTTATAGCATCGCCATATGTAAAGTTTTTATAACCAATTTGATCTCCAGTTCTTGACCACACATCTCCATGTTTATTTTTTATAGCTTTAAAATCATCTGCTATTCTTTGCTTAGCATTGTTTAATAATCTATAAGCTCTAGCATAAGGATCAACTAAGGTTTCTTTTAGAAACTTCATTTGGCCTTCACCTGTTTTACCTTTGCCAACAAACTGATATAGTAAACCTACAAAATCTTCAGCTGATGGAGGTAAATAAAACTGCCATTTATTTTGAACAGCACCCTGCACTCTAGCAGCGGCAGCTGATACAGTTTCGTTTGGATCAATGCCTTTGTTTTCACCTAATATCTCATTAAACCTTTGACTGTAACTAAACTTAGGTCTAGCTTGATAAACTTTACCTTTTATATCTAATATATCTAAAGCCTTTCTAACAGCTTCAACATTTTTAACCGCGTCGTCAGCAAACAAAAAGTCATTATAACCTTCAGCAGCTTTTTCTACAATAAAATCAGCTTTAGCTATAGCTCTACCATCTTCTAATCCTGTAATGTTTTCTAGTCTAATATCTAAACCAACTTCTTTTAAAAATTTTTGTATTGCTTTAGCTGACGCTTGAGGTCTAGCTGTTAATATAAATATATCACTGTTACCAAATTTTTCTTTTAGCGCTTTAGTTTTATCAAAGAATGGTCCTTTTTTACCATCTATAACTTGATTAAATTCACTAAAATCAAATTTAGCATTTGCAGCCTCTAAGTCTGCTGACTGTAAAGCAAACTCTGTAGCGTTTATTCTTTTAGTACTTCCATCAGGCATCGTAACACCTATTTTACTATTAGACTGAGCCAGTGTATCGTCAAAGTCTAATATACTTAATCCTTTTCTTGGTGCGTTTCTACGTCTAGACATACGTAAAGCTTTGTCTAAATTTTTTAGCTTACGTATAGATTCTTCTATAGTAGTTGTTTTAGAGAATAATAATTTATTATTTTGTTCTAAAGCTTTTTGACTATCAGGGTAGCTTTTAGAAAACTTAGCTACATGGTTTTTATTTAATAAAGTGATGTTAGATGTTGATTTCATTTTTGTTATACTACCAACTATTCTAACACCTAAAGTTTTTTGTCTAACACTATTACCATTTATATCTTTAACTAAAACCGCTTTATTGTTTGACTTAACAGTACCTCCACTCATTCTCATTCTATACAATACATCAGCTTCTAGTTCAGGTATAGTTTGTTTACCGATAGTATTGTTATTCATACCAAACAAACCGTGCCTAAAGTATTCTATAACCTTAACAGGTTGCTCTTTGTTGTTGTACACCGTTTTAAACAAGCTAGCATCACCTAGTAGTTGACTAAGTGTTGTTCCCATTCCTCCATTAGTAACTTTAAATACCCTGTTGTATATTGGTTCTGGTATTTTGTTTTTAAAATCAGTTTGACCTGGTCTTGGAAGATTAGGAAAATCTCTTTTCATTAACACTGAAATTTCAGAAACAGCTTTTTTAATATTAACTTGAGCATCTTTTATTAGTTTAGATACATTATCATCTAATAAATATTGTTGATTTTTTTTATTTAAAACAAGTTCACCAGTGTTCCAATCTATATTACCATTTATACTAGAGGTCTGAGCATCATATGGTCCTTTTTTAATTTCAACGTTTACTTCATTACCTCTGATACCAATTTTAAGATCAGGAAAACCACCTACGTTTGTTGGTGTGTCGTGCAATGTTAATACATCTTTTAACTTATAACTTTTGATCTGATCAATAACTATCTGTTCACTTACATTTTCAAATTGACCTTTTGAAATTCCGTTTCTTTGTAGGTGACCTAGTAATTGTGAACCTAAATAAGCTGGTGAACCATCTTGAGTTAAAGCATTTACAAAATCATCATACCATATTTTAGCGGTAGGCATGTGTAAATCAAGGCTTTTTATTAAAGATTTTTTTACACCATCAAACTTACTATTAAAAATATCATATGGGTTTTCCATACCCATAGTCATAGAGCTTAAAGCATCGTATGTAGTCATAGATAGTTTTAACTTAGGGTTTCTAGATATCTTTAAACCTAAAGCAATTTTTTCTTTTTGTAATAATTTTTTATTACTTTCTAGTCTAGCACTAGTTCTTTTTGAGTCACTATCTATAACCTGCATTGTTCCATCAAGACCTAATTGTATAGCGCCGTGCTCTGCTAATTTAGTTTTTCTATTACCTTTTAAACTACTACGTACTTCTTTGCCAGTTTTTTTGCTTATTAATTTTGCAGGTGGGTTGAAAAACTTAAGTAACTGAGTTGGTGTTGGTTGTAGTTTTTCGTAAAGAGTAGGTCCTTGTGTTTCAGTCTCGTAGTATAAGTTTTCTGTGTGGCCGTATTCTTTTTCATGAGCTCTAATCTCGTTAGGGTTCATGTTCTTTTTAATAACTTTGGTAAATATTTTATCACCCTCAGCTACTTCTCTTTCCATCTGAACAAGATCTCTTAGTGGTATCTTCTTAACTAACCATTGACCGTTTTCAAAAAGAAAACCACCAACTAGTTCGCCGTTTGAATCTATGTCCATATATTTTTTACCAATACCCATTAAAGAGCTAAACTTATCTGTTAATTTACTTACAAAAGTTTCCTTTAACGAAGTAAATAAATTATCCATATTTATCTCTGTAGACATAACAAGTTCGTTAGCATCTAACACATCATTATAAAGATCACCACCTGTTTCTACACCTAATCTAGTTCTTGTGTTTAACTCCTGTTGTTCTTGTTCTCTTGACTCTTCAGCTTCTTTTTGAATCATTAACTCCTCTGGATTTAATGATGTATCTTTTATTTGAGTTTCTAAAACAGATCCTTCTTTACCTTCTCTTTGTTCATCTATAGACTTAACATACTCAGCTTTATATTTATTGCTTATATCACCTTTGACATAACCTAAAATTCTACCACCAGTTAACCAACCAAAGTAGCTTTCATTTTTTTCAGGATTAAATTCTTTAAAAGATTTAATCATTAACTTTTCTTTAACATCTCTTTTAAAAGTGTCTCTATCTTTACCATACAAACCTCTACCCTGTATACCTTTCATAACCATACCATCGAAGTCTCTTTTAATAGCATTTATAGCATCGTCATACTCGTTATCACCTGTGTTTATGTTTTCATCAGCAAACAAATATGTTAACTCAATAGGGAAGTTGTTTTGAAAAGATTGTTTTGTTTGATTTGTATCAACCATGTTATCAACATCAGTTAACAAATCACCTGTTCTAACATCTTCAGGTCTACGTGAACCAATGTTGTTTGAAAACATAACGCCACCTTGTATTTTAGAACCTTCTTTTAGCATATCAACTAAATCTTGATCTACTTCACCTGTTTGTATTTTTTTGTTATAGTCTTTTAGAAAATTATATACACCTAAACCGTCTTTAAAATTTTTGTTTATACCCTTTTCTGTAAACTTACTTTGAAAAAAGTTCATAAGCCTATCGGCTACACCTTCGTCTAATGATATTTCTCGTTTTATTATAGCATCAGAGTAACTGTTTAGGTATTCTTCTCCATAGCTTTTAAATTCGTTTTCTATAACTTTACCCTCAGCATCTCTAGCTATTTTACCGTTAGAATCTCTCTGATACCTATAATTATCATCTATTCTTCTTTGTATAGCTCTTTGTTGCTTTGGTGAGAGTTTTGATATAAATTGTTTTACTATTTTCTCGCCTTCAGCTGAAAGATTACCATCAGCACCTTGTATTGTTGATTTAACAATACCGTGTAGTAGCTCGTGAGATCCAACTGATATAGCCTCTGTTTTTAACGCTTGGTTTTTATTTATATACCAATTGCCTTGGCCATCAAAAAAACCATCACTTTTAGTTACATCTTCAAAAAATCCATCTAATGAAAATTGTTTCTTACCTACAGTAGAATTTTGATATGCTTTTTGGTAGTCAGTTTCATTGTCAATAACTTTTTGTTCTACACCAGCCGCGTTTGCATAAGCTTGAGATGTATTTAGGTTTTTGTTTAATGATTTATGAACGTGGTCTTTATATATTGTAGCATTGTTTTTTTGTGCTTGACTGATCTGTGATTGATACATTTTAATAGTATCCGGAGCTAAGTTCTTTTTCTTTAACTTATAATGATTATCGTTAATTGTTTTTACATTTGTAGCGTAATCAATTAACCCTTGACCCCTCATTTGTCTAACTACTTTTTGTGCTTGACTTTGTTTTATTTCAATATCGTTAGACAGTTGATTTATCTTATTGTTTAAATCAGCTTTTACTTCAGGATCTTTAGATTTTATTAATTCTTTATCTAGTTTTGATAACTCTGAGTATTTAGTTTTTATATAATCATTATCAGCTTCTGACCTTAACAGCACCTCTGCCCTACCTTCTAAAGCTCTATTTCCTTGAAAACCAGTTTGTATACCACTAACTGTACCACCCATAAAACCACCAATAATACCTTCATCAAGTATTTGATACCATTTTTTTGATGTGTTCAACTTAGTATCGTAACCTAAAGTTGCCTTATCCCATAATGTAGTACCTAATGCTTGAGCCATTTCAGTAGAACCTTCAAAAACAAAACCTTTTGTTATTTTACTAACAAATCTTTGAGCCGCAGTCATTGTTAAATCTTTTGCCGCTTGTGTAGGTTTTACTTTACCAAAACCAAGTAACCTTCTACTTATCATACCTTCGCCAAATTCTATAGCACCAGTACCAGCCGCGTTTAACATTAATAAAGCGTTTGCCCTATCAGGATCTTTTTCGTTTTCCTCGTCCCATTTATTACCCATCGTTGAAACACCAAGAACACCTAAAGCTTTTGGGCTTAGTAAAGATAAATAACTAGTCCATGACTCAGCCCCACCTAAAACTATTCTTTCAGCAGCTTGAGCTATGTTACCATCTTTTAAATCTTCACTTATTGTTTGATTAAACACACCTTGCCTAGCTCTCATTCTTTCTACTTTTGCTTCTAAATCATCAGCACGAGCTATATTATTACCAAAAAAACTAAGTCCTTCTTGTTGTGTTCTAGATCTATTAGCAGCTTTCTGTTCAGCTGACAATTGTTTCCACTCACCAGTTTCATTCCATTCTCTAAATTGATCACCAACATCTTGACCAGCACCCTGTATTTCTTCAAAAAGATTAATTAATCCAGCAACTTTATCATCTATACCCATAACAAAAGCGTCACCAAGTTTTGCGCCAAAACTTCTATTATCTCCTTTTTCGTTTACCGAACCAAAAGTGTCAGCGTTTATACCTATATTATCTACAGGGTTAATTCCGTTTATATATTGTGATTGTTCTTTGCTCGGACCTGAGCCTGTGTATTTATTGTAGAAAGCATTAGCAAACGTGTCTTTGTCTAAAGAGCTAGCGTAAGCTACTTTAGCATTTAGTTCCTCCTCACTTAAATTCGGAGCGTATTTAAGATACATTTGTCTATATAAATCTTGCATGTGTTAATTATATTTTGTCAATATCTATGTTAACAGTTGGTTTATATCCTGCAGCGTTTAATGCTCTACTTCCTAAACCTAAAACTTTTAGATAAAGTTGTAAATCATCAGGGTTGCTAGGATCTATTTTAAAAGGCATAGCTCTGTTACCAATTTTTATATCATAAGTACCATCATCGTATGAGTCGATTTTTGTTTTGCTATCTAATGGCAATAAATTACCTATTTGATCTAAGTCTCCAGATTGCCATATTTTCATTGCCGCGTCCATAGCTATACCGCCAAATTGACCTACGACATTAGAGCCTCTGTTTTTCATTTTGTAAGCTTCGTTTGCGGCTGCAGAAATACCACCCATCCAATTATCTACTAAAAAGCTTTTTAACTGTTCGTGATTTTCTTCTTTAAGTAAGAATAAATTAGGGTCATTAGGATTTTTAAGATTTATAAGTGGTGCATCTAAAAAACCGTCAGTTGCTAAAGAAAGCATACCTTCTCTTCCTTTACCACCAACTAACTGCTGTACTTGTCTTCTATATAAGTAATCAGATGTTTTATCTATAGGTAAAGCATTTTTATAAGCTTGTTGATTTAGTTTTAATAAACCGTCTACAGCTTCAGCATTTTTTAGAAAATAACTTTCTTTACTACCAATATCTTTAGCAGCTAAAAAAGAACCGTCATCCATAAGGAAATTTAGTTTACCATCTACTATTTGAACTTTATAATCATCTTTACCAAAAAGTTCTTTTATTCTAGCATCTTGAGCTCCAGATGATATACCACCAGTGTCAAAATCTTGTAAGTATTCTGTTTTATAATTTTTAAAATTATCTAGATCTTGACTAAGTGATTTAAATTCACCTTGTATTTTTTGCATTTCACCTTGTATTTGCATATACATTGGGCTACCAGCTGGAATATTAGATCCAGATATTTGCCTAGCCAATTGACCGTATTGCATTTTTTTAGCACTTAAAAATTGCTTAACAGGTCCATGCATACTTGAAGGTACTTTGTCTAACTCAACACCTTGAGGTAATTGGTCTATATATCTTCTGACATTTCTGTCCTGATACACTTGCTGTAAAGCTTGTTGCTTCATCTCTTTTGCGTCAAAAGGATTGTAACTCTGAAATTTTGGAGCTGAATAAGCTGCTCCTTGTATTAATGCTTTGCTCATATTTATTTAATTTTTAAAACCCAAAACCAGTTTTTAATGCGGCGCCTAAACCTATAGTGTTTTCATTAGCGTCTTTACCACCTAAATTACCAGCCATTGCCGCGCTTGCACCACCTGTTAGAACATCTCCAATACCAGATGTTAACGACTTTGTGGCAGCGGCTCTTGCTTCATTAGCAGCTCCAAGTCTCTGTTGCGACATACCTAATAAAGTTTCTGTTTTAGCAGCCTCTGCTTGTCTAGCGTTTTGAGCACCTGTTATTTGTGCTGTTTGAACATTAGCAGCTCCTTGAGCAGCAGCCATTTGGTTAGACTGTTCTTGTTGTGCTATACTTGCTGATGTTTGTTGTAAATTTTGTGATTGTTGACCAGCCATAGCTTGAGCTAATGCTGCTATACCACTACCACCAGCTGCTCCACCCATACTACCCATAGTGTTAGCTAAAGCTTGGTTTTGCTGTTGTGTTGCGTAATCAGCAGCTTGTGTATTAACAGTAAGATCTTCATACGTGTTTTCCATGTTAGCCGCTAGATTAGACGTATCTAAATTTTCATATCTAGCTTTGTTTATATCTAGTTCCTTTTGAGCGGCTCTTTGTTCTCTTCTTCTTTTTCCTCCACCAATAATCCCACTAGCTACGCTAGTTAAGCCACCTAAAACTTGTGTTGCTGCTCCTATCATATTTTGTACTTTATTATTTTATTATTATTACACATTATTTGCTACTTTCAAATATTTCACTTCCAACATCAAACAGTTCACATTGAATTGTTTCGTTGTTTACCATCTTAACTTCAGCAAAATATCCTCGCATAGCTGAAATAGCAGCTCTATTATCTTTACTAAAAAGTATAAAGTCACTTGAGGTTGGTCTAGGTGTTATACCATCTATAAAAGTTGTTACAGTTGTTGCTGTAACAGCTGAGATAGCACCCATTTGTACTAAGGTTCCTCCAGCAGAAACATCTTGGTAATAAGATATATCACCAACTTGTACTGAATCATTAACATGTGGAAAAGTCATTGTTATATTAGGCATAATCTATCTATTAAGGTTCGTTAGCTAAAGCTACATTAACATTGAATATAGGTACTGAGCTTGCTGTAATTGTTTCGTTAAGCTGAGCAGTCCAGTTAAAATGTAAATCAGAACTAGTACTTGATCCTACTATAGATTGCTTTGTTACAGTCATGTTATCAAAACAAGAAGTGTTAGTTGATGTACCTGTACCCGGTGATATTGATAACGTTATTTGTTGTAAAGTGTTTCCATAGAAATTACCATATATAGTACCAGTACCACTTATATTGGTGTTGTTGGCAGTTCCAACCAATAGTGTTTTAGAGCCCACTTGGCTAAACGTACCATCATTATAAGTGTTAAAACATATTATTATTCCACCTTGACTACCAGTTGTTTGAGGTTGTAAAAGTAAAGATAAAACACCACTTCCACCAGCAACAGTAAACATATTGTTTATATTAACTGTAGATGTGGTATCAGTTGTACCGTATTGATCTACGGTAACAGTACCAACCAAAGTTAATGTCTTAGGGCTAGAACCATTGTTTATTATTACGCTTGTTTTATCATACTCCCAAACAAAGCCGTTTGAATTATAATTAGTAAAATCAACAGTTTCAACATCTCTATTTTCAGTTATATTATTTGTTGCGGTTGCTGTTATTGTTAAAGTAGACTGAGCTGAGGTTGACTTTTCAAAAGGAAAGCTATTAGCAGGCGCAGTCATTGTTGAGTTACTAGATGTTATAGTAAAACCTCCAGTTGTTGTTGCTCCTAATGTTAACGTTGCGTCTGCGTATTGATATATAACAAAAGGATTTTGAGCCACGTTGCTAGCATTGTATATATTACCAACTATGGGGCTTAATAAAGTTGTTGGAGCGATTGCTGCTATTGTGTAGGTATAAGATTTTGTTACTGATGTTTCAACAAAGCTTAAAGTAGCTGTAAACATACCACTACTTGGTATCTCTAACGTTCTAACAGAACTATCCCAATTACCATTATTATAATACTCGTTAGAGCCAGAATCTATAACCTGCTTTAACGAAAACGTAGCTCCAACAGCTCCAAAAATATAAAGCTCTTTTGTTTGAGCAAATCTATCAACTATACTAGCGCCACTAAATCTATACCCGTTTATTTTGTTTACCTCTATAGCCGCAGAGTCTACCGAGTTAGCGTTAAATTGTATTTCGTTTTTACTAGTGTCTTGAGCAGGAAATCTATATTTAATTGTAAATATTCTTTTTTGAACCGCAGGTAGTGTTACGCCACTTACACCTATAGTTACAGCTGCGTTACTAGAGTTAAAGTCTTGAAAAGTTATCTCGTAAGCACTTTCAGGTAAATTATCTTCTGTTAATATTTTAAACTGCGGTACTTCTTTAAAATCCTTAGCGCTAGCTAATAAAAATTCTACAGTAGCAACACTTTCAAAAGTTGTGCCATCATAAGTTGCAGGAAAACCTGTATGTGTTGAATCTATGTTTGCCGTTGCTGTGCTACTACCTAGATAAGTCTTAGTAACAGTTATACTAGAATCAGTGTTTGTTGATAAAGTTAAATCGTTTAACTTGTATACATTCAAAGCGCCATCACCTACAACAGCTATATTAATTGTTAAGTCATTAGTAGGCATGTTAACACCATCTGTAAAGTTTACGGTTGCTATAACATTAACACCACTCTGAGCAAATGTAACGCTACTAACTTGTGATATGCTAGACAACGTTGCGTTTGTAACACTTAAAGCAGCTGCGTCAATAGTAGAACCAGTGTTGGGTACTATTGTTATGTTAGCACTAGTTCTTGTAGAGTGTATTTCTGTAGAAACTTGAACAGGAAAAGTTATACCAGAGTTTGTTGTATTAGCTATACCGGTTAAGTTTACGTTTAAATTTTTATCAACCGTTGTTGTATCACCAGTTAAATTACCTGTAAAATTACCTATACCTTGTACGCTAAACTCTTGACTATCTAAATTATCTAGCGTTGTTGCTATACCTTTTATATTGTTATAGTATCTGTTTTCTTTTTTAATAAACTCTTTAACAAACCCCTCTTGTTGATCAGTGTTTATATATTCACAATGCCAACCTGGTGTGTTTGTTGATGTAGGCGAAGAATAGTTATTACTAGCATCATAATCGTTTGTATATATTTTAGATCTTGAGCCACTGTAGTTTAGTGTTTTATAACCCTTTATAGTTTCAGCAGCATCATTTATCAATAATGTAACAGATGAGTCATTGTAACTACCACCATAAAAAGTATTTCTAACCTCATTTGTGTGCACCCAAAGCTCTCCGTTTTTTATACTAAAGTATTTGTTATTTAAAGCACAAGCTGCTTCAGGTATAAAAGATTTAAAACTAGGCCAACCATTCACTTTTTCATCAAAAGATACAGTTACCGAGTCTAGTGTTAAGTTGTATAAACCTTTACTACCATCATAAGTACCTAGCATTAGTTTAGTTGCTGGTAAGTTATCTTTAAAATAATCACGCATACCATTTTCAGATATAGCTGTTAAACCATCTCTTGATAACCTTAGAACTGAACCTCTATTTTTATCTGTAAAGTAAACTCTAAAAGCATACGAAGCAAAACTTTCTGGGTTTTTACTTATACCGTAGTTACCTATGTAGGGTATAGCTTGACCTAAAACTCTATTTGTTGCTGTTAACTGCGTGTTGCCGTTTGCCTCAAACAACGCATCTTTATTAGCTAATATTTTTAAAATTTTATCTTCACAAAAAGCTATTAAATCAGTGTTTCTTGCATGCAGCTTTTGTATACTACCATAATGAGGATTAACATCTTTAGTTATGGCTTCACCTTGAATAAATTGATTCAACCTGTTTATACCACTTGTTGAATTAAATATACCGGAATATATTAAACCATTTTTTCTATGCTCTTCATTATATTGCTCTGCCAAAACAGTAGAAACTTTAACTCCTTTATCTATTTTAACAGCGTTAAAATCATCTCTTAATCTATCAGACTCAACCCCGTTACCAAAAGAATAACAATTTTTAAACAATAAAGTGTGAGTATTATTGTATTGAGATATAGGTAGCGTGTCACCTGTTTCGTAGTATAAATCTAGATCAACAGCTTCTTTAGGTTCTGTCTCCCATATAGCTGGGTTATTAGATGTTAATTGTTCGTTATCTTGGTCAATAACTTTTTCTAATATTTGTATTTGATTAATAAAGTTTGTGCCATGACTTCCAGATGATGGTAAAGAAAAGCTATCTTGATAACCAGTTTTGTTAATCCAGTGTTCAAATGTTATATTGTATTCTCTTCGCTTTGCACTGTAGTATCTCTTTCCAGACGTTCTTCTTAGTTGGTAATTTATAGTACAACCTGTAACCTCGTATATTTCGCCAGTGTCTCCATCACCATTTTTAAATCTAAAATATGTTCCACCAGTGCTTAATGATTTTAAAAAAGCATTTACGGTGTGTGATTTATCGTGTTCTTTTCTATTAGGAGATGATCTACCAGGCGCGCCAGCTCTATAAACCCTCATTGTTTTGCTACCAGATTTAGGATGGCCGTTGTTCGCTTGTGTTATGTACCTGCTTGAGTTTCTATCTTGAGTATCATACCAAGATTCACCGTTTGTACTACTACCAGCTCCTAAGTTAACAGCATTAGCTGTTATTGTCCTACTATTTGATATACCCCACTGTTGCTCTTCTTCAACATATGATTCTATTATGTTAGTATCAAAAGCTCCATTTCTATTTATTTTAGCAAAAAATCTACCATAATGCTCTGGTTGTCTTTCAAATTTTTCCTCATACATTGTTATATCAATAGCGTCACCATCAGCTAAACCATTTAACATTGATTCACCTTCTCTTAACGGTTCTCCTATTGTAACAGAATATATATGGCTGCTAGCGCCGCTTCCATCTGTTTCACCAGTATAACCACCACTTACTATTTGATACTTTTCTGTTTTAGCACCACCAACAACTATCTGTATTAAATTATCTGAAGTAAAACTTTGAGCAAAAGTAGCGTTGTCTAAAGGATCAACCGATTTAAATTTAAATGTTGTGCTACCAATTTGAGGTATGCCAGTGCTGTGAACTAAACCACCAACTTTAGCGTTTGCTTTTTTCTTAAGTTTTATAAAATCAGGTGCTTCATTAGATATATCCAAAACTTTATATCTAGCTTTGATTTCTACAGGCGTATCACTGTCGTGTCTTTTCTTTAATATTAAATAGCTATCTTCAGCTATTTTATTTCTTTCTGATGAAGGAAAACTTAACCAAACATTACCATCTTCAGCAAGATAGTATCTATCCATAGCTAAATTATAGTATTCATTTGATGTTTCTTTTATATAATGCTTAAAGTGTGTTGCCCAACTAGGAGGTTCATTGCTAGCAACTAAAGATAAGCTGTTAACTTTGTTAGCAAAAGATTTTGGTATTGAAGTTGAAGCTTTTTTACTTGTAAAAACAGGCGTCTGTCTATTATATTTATCTAAATAAACAACACCAGCTTGATATGTTCTTAATGATTTAACTGATAATTCAGGTTCTTTAACTGTTGTTATATTTGTAGAAGAACTTGTTAGGTTTATTTCAGGTAAATTATACTTTGGTACATCATAGTTTTGCTTATAATTAGCAAATATTAATCTATTCGCTGTTATTTCTTGGGCCTTAGCAACCCTAGGAACATTATCCCAAGGTCTTAACATTTGGTTTGATTCAACAACTTGACCTATTAACTCTGATTCTAATTTATATGAAAAATCAAAATTATTATATGAGTCTCTTTTTAAAGAATCTACAACATATACCAATTGGTTGTTAGACTCTTTATATAATATATCTATCTCTTCAACATCTAAAGGAGTGGTTGAAGGTATTGTTATGGTTAAATCTCTTAAGTTGTTTATCATTCCAACGTTATGACCATCTGATGATAAGTATTCAAAAGTTGTTGGGTTAAAAGCTAAAACGCTAAAAGGAGAAAACACAGAGTATTCACCACTTGTGTATTTCCATCTATAACCAAATCTAACCATCTTTTTTTCAAACAAGACCTCAGCATCTTCTGACAATAAAGCCTCCCATGGTAAAGCAACGTAAGCCACATCAACTGGTATGCTTTGAATCGTTCCAACAACTGACGCGCCGCTGTTAGTTACCGATGTTAATTTAATTTTTATTTCATAATTCTCCTGAGAATCTTGATCTTCATATGTAGCTGTTACAGATATAATATCACCAACCTCAAAGTTAGCTTGAGGAGAAAGCGTTAAACTAACACTTGATCCAACAGCTATACCTTCATTGTCAGAGTTAGCAAACAAACCAGCTGTACTGTTAGTTATTAAAACTGTGTTAGTACCAGTACCGTTACCACCTCTAGTTGAGTTAGACATAACTAAAGTTGGAGCAGTAATAGGAGCTTGTTTAGCTACAGTTATATGCTCTTCTGTAAAAGCCGCTGCTGAAGATAAATTAGATGGTAGTATTTTTTCACCAGTATATTTACTGTGTGTTGTAAAGTTGTCGCTGCAACCAGATTTAAAAATCTCTATATCTATTTTTTTAGGTTCAGTTGTATCATCAGTCCAAAACAATAAACCTTCTATTATATTTATACCAGTTATATACTGACTAGCTGTAAAATTTAATATATTATTAGCATCTACTAATACAGGTCTTACTATACCTCTAACGTCATCATACTCAGCAATACAATCTGATTCATTAGATGTTATAAACCAATAAATTTTATCTGTTTCATTATTTAGAACATGTCCAATACACTTGGCATTTGTTAAACCAAAACCAGAACCCCAATTAGCTGTTATTGATTTTGAGTTTTCATTATACGCTTTACCTGTTATTTTAGTATTACCTCTAACATTTTGTACAGAGCCTACATCACTACCTTCAGAAACAGATATTTCTATATTCTGTGCGTCTCTATACTCTCCATTAGGTACTAATCTTTCGTCCAGGTCTTTGTTCATTTTACCCGCACGGAAGTGATGTTTTAGTTCTGGCATATCTTAATGTTTTATTTGCTTAGATTTACCTCTCATTATTTGAGTAAACTCTTCTGACTTGTAGTTTGATAGTCTTAATTTAGCTTTTCTCATCTCAGCAAATCTTTCTTTTTTAAATCTTGCTACTAAATATTCAGGTGTGTTAATTCTAGTTGCTAGTATTGCATGAGCAATCCATTTATATACTGCTTCTTCAGCAAACTTATGTACTTGTATTTCTCCATCAGTTCCTAAAGTATCGCTTACGTATTTTAATGTTACTGTTTTTCCACTAGTTTGTGAGCTAAAATTTATACTACCTCTAACTGGATCTATATAAAATAAACCATTAGAAGAAGCGTGCTCAGGATTCATACCAAACCTTCCACCAAGAAAAAAAGTTCTATCTACACCATCATCGTCATCATCTGAATTAGTTGTTGTATTAGAGTTACCTGATTGCTTATATTTATTCCAAGTGTCAGAATCTTTTTGTGTTAATAAACTACCGTCACTATCAAATAAATAATCATAGTTTTCGGTTTGCAATAACGCTGTTGGATTACTTGTTTGTCTAGCTGGCAGTAATAATTTTTCTATACCATTTTTATCAGTACAAGTTACTTTAATATAGTTAACAAAGTCTTGTGGTAAAGGCATTGTTAGAGTTGGTCCTATTTCTATTTCTTGTGATTTTTGTGATCTTAGCGTATCATAGCTAAGCTCAGCAATACATCTTTGTGCATGAAAAAAAACATCAGTTCTTTTTACTTTTGATATAATTTTTTCTAAACCAACGTAAGATATTATAAAATTGTTTACAATATCTTGAATACCTATGTATTGATAATTACCATATTGTTCTGAAGCGTTTGTTTCTTTTAGTACAATTATTAAACCATTTTTAGGAGAACCATTTGTTTCTTGTACATCCGTGTTTATACCTGCACTAGTAAAAACTAAATTATAACTACTATCAACAGTTACGTCACTACCAGAAGTTCCATTATAACTGTAGTTACTTTTTGATATTTCAATATCATTTATGTATACTATTATATCAGCTTGCTGAGTGGGTCTAATTGGAAAATCAGCGGCGGCTACATTAAAAGATAATGTACTACCACTACCCGTGAAGCTTTTACTTTGGTTATAATACGATTGTTGAGTTGTTGTTCCTAGTAATCCCATTTATTATACTTTTTCTTGTTGTTTAGCTTGTATCTCTTCTTGATTAGCAATACTATAAACATCTTGTTGTTTGATTATTATACCAGCTAATTCTAATATTTTTATAACTAAAGTAGGTTCCTCTGACGCATGTAGCTCAAAGTTTGTACTATTGTTAGTGTTGTATAAGGCTTCATCTAAAACAGTTGTGTAAGCCCATTCAACTACAGCTGGTTTAGCTATATAATTACACGCAATATCAGCCAAAACTGTTATTGACGGGTAAGTTTGAAAAGTCATTTCTGTATACTGTACATAACACGGTCGTGTTGCGCTAGGTGCTGTTAGTGGTGAGTTTTCTATATGGTGTATTTCGTTTTGACTTATCTTTTCTATCTCAAGCCACTTGTTGTTACACTTATAATATAATTCACCCATACGGTAATGTGTTGGAAAAGTTCCAACTCCCGATGAATTTAACGAGGCTATGTCTTGCCTAAATTTTTCAAATATATCAACTTTCTCTGCTAATAAATCTATCATATCAGAGTATGTTGTATCGTTGCCTGGTTTTCTACCAAACTGTTCTTGATCATAAAAATACTGTTCAAATATTTCCATTTGTGCTTGGTTAGCTAATAAATTAAATTCCTGAGGCGTTATATAACCTCTTTGTTCTTTATTTGCAATAGCTAATACCCTTTGATATACTGTATCTATATTGACCATAATTTTTTTATTTATAGTAAGTAACCACCCCATAGAAGTGGTTACCTCTATAAGTGATTATTATTTTAATCTTTTTTCAATTGATTTTACAACCTCTAACCCTTCGTCTGTTTTAAACCAAGCGGCTAGTGCTGAATATGGATGCTCTTCAAAAGGAACGTTCATTAGTTTTCTACCATTACTAGCCCATGTAAATGTTCTGTTGTCTGGTGAAAGCCTAATTAATCCTGATTCAACAGCCTTAATTCCAAAGTTTCTTAAGTGTACATCGTCGTCACTCATTAACTGTAAAAATAAACCGGGATTTCTTTTTGCGAACAACAAGATATCTCTTTTTATTTCTTTAGATTTCATTTCAGAAACTTTACTACCTAATTCAACTCGTAAAATAGCCTCTGCTTCTTCAACACTTAAATCTCTAGCTGCTATTAAAGCATCTACTTCGGCGTTTAAGTATTCAACATCACTTTCAGCAATTTTAACTTCATCATGTTCTTCAAAAAACAAACCTTTTAACGGGTGGTATAATGATAACAATTTTTGTAAGTTTTGTTTTCTTGCAGGAACAGCTAAAGCACCGTTTCTAAAAACGATTCTACCAAGAGTTGCTTCGCCTTTTTGTTCATCAACAAAACAAGAGTTTTGATTAGTAGCATACCTAAGCTCTCTTTGCTCTCCAGTTGTTTCATCAAACCATAATAATGGTCTTTTAAAGGAGTGTCTTCCAGCTATTGTAAATACTAAAGGTTGTTTATTAGTTGTTAGATAATAAACCCTATCTTTGATTACCCAGTCTTTCTCTAGTGGGTTAATCTTTTTTTCTATTTTTGACATAATATAATATAATTAAAAAGTTATTAAAAATAAAGGTTGGGGTACCTTTTTGAGCTTGTGCTTTTTGGCACCCCTTATACCTTTAATTATTCAGATGATGAATTAGTCACCATGCACCGAGTCAGTTTTCTTCAATAATACAAAGTTATTAGCCGCTTGAACACATAAACATCTCTCAGATAAGAAATGAACGTTCATTGCGTCTTCGTCACTTGTATAATTTCCACCAACAGATCCAGTGATCCATGATTTCATTCTTCTATCATCAGCTTCAGAAGCTCTATACCTAACATGTAGGAAAGGTCTTTTTACGTTTTGACCAAGTTGTTGATCATAAACAGTAGAAGTACCAGCAGGTACTATAATACCTTCTACATCTTCAGCGTTACCTCTTGTGGTACTATCATTTAGATATTTCCAGTCAGTTTTGTAGAAGTCATAAGAACCTCTTCTGAAACCAGAAAAACCTAAGTTAAGCGCCATATCTTCAGAGTTGTTAAATACTCCGTAAGAAGTACCACCAGCTCCGTAAGAATTTTGTTGTGCCAACATATTGTCAATTGATAATGCAATATCTCTATTAGCGAAGATCATGTTTTCTTCAATAGCACCTTGCTTATCAAGCTCTTTAAGGATGTTATCAAATTCTACAATACCTTCACCCGCGTCAGCAGATCCAAGCTTACCAAAATCAGCATCGTTATAAACAATACCTCTGTCTTCAACAGCAGCGAAAAGACCTTCTGATCCTGTGGCTGTAAATCCAGTAGCACCATATAGCTCACCAGGAGTTATAACTTGTGCCGCTTTTTCAGCTTCAATCATTGTCATTTCTAACTGATCTTCAAAACGTAATCTTGCTTCGTGCTCAGATTTTAGATACCATAAATATCCACCAGTTCCTAGTTCAGAAGTAACTTCAACCCAACCGATCTGAGCAGTGTCAGAACCGTTAACGCTATATTTATCTCTCATAATAATAGGTTTATTACTAAAAGAAGTAAACTTAGCATCTATTGAATTTCCTACGTTTGAAGTACCTTTTCCAAATTCAGAACCATAAACGAATAACTTAACAGCAGTTATTTCAGAAGATCCAGCAAATGGAGCTCCAATATCGTCAATGTGTTCAGCGGAGTAAGGTCTAGCAGTAATAGTAGTTGTAGTAGGCTTGTGTGTTATGTATGCTTTGAAAGATTTACCTGATTTTGATAAAACAATAGTATCTCCAATTTTAACTAGTTTACAGTTTGCGACTGCGTCACTACCTACAAAAGTTACTTTAGATATTGCGTTATCATTAGCAGCTAATTTCATGTCACTAAAAGCTACATGAATTCTTCCTTGTTCAGACCATACGACTTCGTCAGAAGCCATAGGCATTTCAGCGCCAACCATTTTCAAAAAGCCAGAGATAGTACGATTACCGTATCTTTCTACCTCTTTCTCATATACTTCTGGAAGGAACTGTTTTGCGAAGTTAAAATCGTTCCCCGCAATGTTTAAATAATTACTACCCCATAGATCTTTAGTAGGTCTTGGAGTAAGGTGCGACGTTTGTGCACCTGTTCCAGCTAATGCCATAATTTTTAATTTTTAAGTTTAGTTATTAATTTTGTTAATTTTTACTCTAAGCTTACTAGAATCATCACCGCTAATCACCCTGTATTTTGTACCACCACTAGCAATCGTATTTGAGTGCGTTTGGTTAGGCGTCATATCAACATTTTTAGCGTTAGCCATACTATCCTTGATAGCATCAGCTTTACCTTGTTGATAAAAGTGATTTGCAACAGCGTCTGGATTATTAGCTGTGAATAAAGCTTTATGATAACCTTGTGGATTAACAAGTTGTTGTTTCTTATCTAAGAATTTACTAACAAAATTATTAATATCACTTTGGTATTCTTTTACTTTAGACGCATCTTTAACATTGTATCTGTATTTTTTATCACCAACGTTGTATTCAAAACCTTTGAAATCATCGTTGAACAGTCCATCTGTTTGGGATGTAAAAACAGTCCTTTGTTCCTCTGCTATTTTGCGATTTTTCTCGCTTGCCTCATTGTATCTATTAAAAAAATCTACGGCTTTTTTTTGATCAGGCGTTAACTTAACACCGGCCTTGATCTCCTCATAGTACGTGGACTTTAAGCCGTCCAAATGGCTTTTAGCGTTGGCTACTTGCTCTTTTAACGCTAATTTTTTACGTCTCTGATCTCTTTCGTCGTCTGCTTCATCTATAGCAAACTGATCTTCCATCATGAAACTTATTTCATCGTCAGTTAAATGTGATTTTGTTTGCTTGTAGTAATCTTTAAGCAAAGTGTTATCATCAACATTACTGTAATCTTGATTTAATCTAACATAGTCATCAAGACTTCCACCTGTATCATTCATAAAGTCTACAACTTTTTGAATATTATCTGGTAGTTCCTGACCAGTTTGTTGAGCTTCACCAATAGCTTCTTCTACGTTTTCTTGTAGTTTATCTACTTGCTCATTAACTGTTTTTTCTACTTGTTCTTCAGTTTTTACTTTTGGTTGTTCTTCAATAACCTCTTCTAAGACTAAATCTTCTGATTCATCTTTTACCTCTTCCTTAACCTCTTGTATGACTTCTTCTTTAGGTTTATCAATGTTAACTTTAGTAACCTCTTCTTCAACCTTTTCTTCTTTTAATTTATCAAAATTCACCTTAATAGGTTCATCGTCTTTTTTATCAACAAACTGTTTAGGAATTTTTGGAATTTTAACTTTCATATCGCCACCTTCTTTTTTTACTTCAGAAGGTTTAATATTGTTTTCATTTTTACTTTCGGTTTGTTGAATTTCTTCAACTACCTTTTCTTCTTTTTTTGACATAATATAATATTATAAAATTAAACAAATTATCTAGGATCAAATCCACCTAGACCAATACCACCTAATATATCATTACCTGCAGATTCAAAGTTTTTAGGTGGCTTTCCGCTTTTTCTTTGATCTATTAATTCAGATTGTTGAGACGCTTGTATTTTAGTTCTTTCGTCTTTACGATCTTCTTTAGAATTTTCTTTATTATTAATCATTTGAAGCTCCATTTGTTTTAGCTTCATGTTTATTTGAAACTCATGATTCATTAACTCTTTTTTAATCTGAGCCTCTTTCATTAATTTTGTTTCATTTAAAGCAGCTTTACCTTGTTCTAACTGCATTTGAGTTTGAACTAAAGCTTGCTGCTTTTGTACTTCAGCTTGAGCCGCTACTTGTTGTGCTTGAGCATTAGCATCGGCTTGAGCTTTAATATTTCTTTCTTGTAATTCTTGATCTCTTTCTTGCTTTTTTCTTCTTCTAACCTTAAGCATTTCGTTAGCTAGCTTAACGTTTTTTATATTTCTAATATCAATAGCATCTTCTAAATCAAGTAAACTATTAGATAAAGCTATTTGTATATTGTTTTCAAGCATTTGCTTTTCCTCTTCATCAGGTGCTAGCTCAATAAATATACCAAAGTCATACAAGTGTAATTGAGATAACTCATCTAAAGTTCCAACGTTGTGATTACCTATTTTTTGTATAAAAGCATCTCTTGTTGGTGAGTATTCTAAAACATCAGATATTCTTAAAGACACACCTTCCGCTACTTGCGTGGTTAAATATAAACCAGACTGCAGTATATGTCTTGTCGCTGTATTACTATTCGCAGCTGCAAGTTTTTGTATACCAACTAAAGCATGTTTATCTGGTGTGCTAGCATCTCTAGCTTCGTTTAACCCGGTAACATCTCTTATCATTTGTAAATAATAATTATATGTTTGGATTAAGCTTTGCAGTTTTTGCCCGCCAGAACCACTTTGTATTTCTTGAATAGGTACTTTACCTGGGTTCATGTCACCTTCTTGAGTCATGGATCTACCAATAACACTACCAGTTTGGAAGAACATATTTAAAGCCTCTTGTGGATTATAATTAGTTCCGTTACCCAAATCTATTTCAGCTAATCCATCTGCATCTAAATAAACACCATCTGGTGTCATTCTAGCCATAACCTGTTGCAACTTTAAATGTGTTAACTGAATCATGTCAGCAAACGTAGTTGTTCTACTTACAAGTGACTCAATTCTACCTTTATACATTCTCGGAGCAACAATAGCATAATTCATTTTAACCTTAGTGTAATCACTTTTAGGTCTCATCATGTTTTGTGCTAGGCTCCACTTAAGAAGTTTATTACTACCAACTATTAAAGCTCCTTCATATAAAACTTCTAAAGATCTATTCATTTTACCATACTGTTGTTCTAATAGCTCAACAGGAGGATCAAATTCATCATCACGTAATATTATTTTAGTTGCACCAGTTGAAGTTTCTTTTACTTTATAAACCTCATTCATGTAGGTTTTGTAATTAAAGTACAACACTTGAACTGTGTTTTTATCTAAATTGTTTGTATCATTTTGTGATTTAAGTAAACCGCTAGATGTAAAACTTGACCTAGATAACTCTTCCATGTCTTCTTGCGTAAGTTCAGGGAATTGCTTTTTAATTTCGTTTATAGGTATTGTTTTAACTTCACCCACATAATATAGATCGTCAAAGAAAGGATCTTCAGTATAAGACCATATTAAGTTTGCTGGGTCTACATAATCTATTTTTATACCTTCGGTTTTAGTAAAAGTGTTTTTTACAGCACCAATACCTAACACAGTAAGATCGTAGTAAAATCTTTTTCTTGTGTTTTCATAATTGTTACCTTCTAGCATAACGTTAATAGCTTGCTCTTCGGCTAACTCAGAAGCTTGTTTGTAAGACAACTGCATGTGTAATTGTAATTCATCTTCTGAATCTGGTAACTTCTTAGGATCATTTTCTTGTAAACTTATACCAAAAGCTTCTTGAGCAAAGTTAGCTAATTCTTTAGTTTCCATATCTCTCAATATAGACTCCATGTATTCTGTTCTTTTACTAACCCCAAAAGGATCTTGAGAAAAAGCTTTTACATCATAACTTCTTTCAGCTATACCATTTACAACTATATCCACGAACTTAGGTATAATAGGTACCGGCTTCCAGTCTAAATTAAGATAAGACAAATCACCATTTATAGATAATTCATCTTTATATTTTTGTATTGATTGTTCTCCTCTAGCGTAAAGTCTTAGTTTGTGAAATTCGTTTTGATTATTGTAAAATCTATTTGTACCTGAATCTCTACTGAACCATTCACTTTCTATAGCTTTAGCAACTTTCAAGCCATATTCTTGGCTCACCTTTTCTCGGTCGCTAACTACTTGACTAGGAAAAAAACCTTTTAGAACTTGATCAGCCATATTATTGTTTTATTAATTTTGAGTGCATGCCTTTATTTTTATATTTAGCTATACTTATGTTTAATTTTGTTTTTTCTGTTTTGGCATAAGGTGTATACAAGTGTTTGTTGCAAGCCATAATAGCTAAACCAGAACTTATAGTAGCATCAAATTTTGTACGTTTATTTATATCAAACCTAGCCCAATCATTTAACGTTCTATTAAAATACATGTTACCAGTTGATCCATCTTGTTTTATACCTACACTATTTTGTATGTACATTTCGATAGCAGCAGCGTGAGCTTGTTTAATGTCCTCACTAGTATTTGGTATACCACCTATTTCTTTTTCTGCCACAGAAAGTTTATTCCAAACTTTATCAGGTCTATTCATACTAAAACCTCTATAACCTCTACGTTTTAAATAATATAAAAGCCTTGGTTTATTGTTTTCACAAAGCAATGGCATACCATAAAAAACTAACGCCATTAACACGTCTTCAAAAAATATTTCAGCAGTTTGTGGCCTAGCTATATATTCTAAAAAAAATTGACTAGGTGGACAGTCTTCCATAGAAAACTTACTTAAGCCATGCAAAGATCCTTTGGATCCTTTACCATCAACTGTTCCAGATATGTCATAAGAGTCACATCCAAACGCTCCTATTAGCTCATTACCTGGTATCTTTACTCCGTTTCTTGTCAAAACGTTGTTTTGTAATTCTTGACTTGGTATCCAACTAACTTTAAATCTACCTTTTGGATCTGGATAAAAAACAACCTTAGTATCTTTAATACCGTTAACCCATTGAAAGTTTCCAGTACTCATGCCTATAGACCTGTGCATTTCTTCGTTGTAATCTATTTGTTCGTATATTTTAACTAAATTAAATATACTATTACTTGCTTCGTCTCTAAAAGCGTGTTCTTCTGAACGTGGAAACTGTCTGTAAAACTCATTTAATCCATCTTGATCGTGTTTTAAACCATCAGCTTCATTTTGCCAATGCTCTATAACACCTGTGTCTATTACATCTCCCCACGGATCTAATCTTTCTTGCTTTGGTGTGTTAAAAACAGCTTGACCATACTCATCAATAAAACCTTCGTAATTCCACTCCATTGGAATAAACAAGCTATATAGACCAGAATTTGTTTGACCATTTCTGTTTCTTTTAGTTACATCAGATGCTGTGTATAATTTTTTAAAATTATCACCACCTTTATCTAAAGCGTTTGACGTTGAACCCATCATACACTTACCTATAATTCTACTACCTAATCGTAGTGTTGTTTTTGTAACCCTCCAGTTGTTTAAAATATTGTCTGGCCTTTCCCATTTACCACTTTCATCGTGAGCTAATAGTTTTAGTTTCTCACCATCATAACTATTATCACCAGTGTTTTTCCAATCAATAGTTGTATCTAAACCAGTTAATTGTTCTATTTTTTCGTTACTAGTTAATTTTTTTCTAGTTAACTTAGTAGCTGGTACCCTATAAGCAAGTTCTGTTTTAGGGCGATCCATACCATCTTGTATGGGTTTAAAAAAGAAAGGGTAATTAACCGATATTGGTACAACTTTGTCGGTAAACATTTTTTTAGCATCAGCACCTGTTTTTGACAATATACCAAATCTTGCATCGTTTGATATAGTAGCCATGTTTACAATTTCTCCTGAAGCCATAAATGAAAAACCAGATCTTCTATTTTTCAAATAACACATACCGTAACACCTAACATCAGCTTTACAGGCTTCCCAAAATATAAAAAATAATCTATTAGCTTCTCTGTAATCTGGATTACCAACATCAATCTTACTCCACTGTAAGTACATGTAATGTGTTCCAGTTATGTATTTTGATTCACCTTGGTTTTTAAACCAAAAACCCTCTTCTCTTCTAACAAACTCTTCCTCTATGTAACCAGCATAATCATTTTTAAAATCATTAGGGTATTCTCTCCAATCAAATATAGTTTTTATTCTATTTAATTCTTTTGGGTATGGTGTTACTTCCCATTTGTCATGCTTAAACTTATGGATATTTTTAGGTTCTTTAGGTAAAGCTATTTTTAAATTTTGAATTTGTATAACATCACCAATTTGACCTGTTTTAGATATAACAACAACGTCATGTTCTTTGTTATACCCGTATTTCCATTTTTTAGACTTGTTAAGTCTTTTTAAAGCATTGATCTTTATATGATCATTTACTATTTTATACAAGTTTTGCTCGTACATTATTTAGATCTTTTTTCAGCAAACCCTCCAAAAGCAACTTGTTCTACTTCTTCTTTTGGTTTATTTTCTAATATATTCTCTTCTTCTTGTATTCTTTGTAAAATCTCAAAAGCATCAAATATAGCTAGCTTTTTAGTTGCAGCTGCGTTTTTTAATCTATCAGCGCTTATATCTTCATCTGAATCAACTATAGGTTCTTTAGCTACTTTTACTAATTCTTCTACAGCTCTATAACCAGCTTGGATTATATTCTTTTTCTTTTCCTTGATATTCATATTTAATTGCAATGTCTTTAGTTCTAACTCGATACAACCTTTCATTGTTTATAATACACTCATATTCACTACTTGGTGTAAAACCTATCAAGCTACCAACCTCAGGTAAACTTTTGTTTGTATACTTTATAACACCCATCAACGGTTGCTCCTTATTAGTATCAAACATGTCATACGATTCAATTGGTTTAACAAAACAATAATCATCTAAAGGTTGCCATTTATTGTTTTTTTGATAAGCAAAAATTTGATCAATAAAAACAAAATACAAATCATCCTTGTAGTAGCTTTTACTGTCTTTTTCTATACCTTTCATGTCAGTGTACCTTCTAAACACATTGTGGTGCACTATTATAGTGTCACCTATACTTATATCTGTTTTAAATGCTAAAGGCGTAGAAACAACAATAGCTTCTTTACTAACGTATTGGTGTTGAAATATATCTGTATTAAGAATTATATTTTTATTACCAATTTTTTTAGTATTATTATATCGATTGTTTTTAGGTTTTATTATAAAGTTATATATACTCTTCACTAATACTCTAAATTATACTCTACAGCTATTGCCATATTTTTATTAAAGTCTTTCCAAGGAATAACTTCCTCGCCTTTTTTTATATATATACTATATTTATCGTCTCCTTCGATTATATCACAAATAGTATGCCCACCGTAAACCTCTTGGTTCACGGCGTAGTGCATAGCTTCATTTTTATAATCTTTACCAATACTAATTTTTCTGATCAACTGACTCATCTTCCTCAGGTATTTCAGTAATAGTTCCATCTTGTAAGTTAACAGATACTTTACCGTATTTTTCTTCAAGATCTTTTTGAATAGTTTGTAAATCCATTTGACTAGCTTTAATTGTATCTAAAGCTATATTCTTTTGAACTTCCATTCCACCAATTTGCATTTGAACTTGATTTATATTGCTAACCTTTTCTTGAACTGATTTTAATTCTTCATCAGTAATCTTTTTTACATCTTGAGCGATGTCCTCTACTTTTACGTCTTTCATTTTATTTAATTTAAATTATTAATAATTATACGTCTGTATAATCTTTCCATTTATCTTCAGCTTTCATAGCTGTGTAAGCTTGAATTACAGGGTTTTTAGCCGTAGCTCCAACTCCCATAGCGAAACTTCCACTTACTGAAGCGAAGTCGTCATTGTACTTACCCACGGTATCTCTATGTGCTTTATCTTTCCAGATTTTAGCTGTATAATTACCTTGAGTACTTTTTACTACTACGTCTTCATAAACAGCCTCCGTCTTTATAGACCCATCAGAGTTGTACACGGCAGCTGTTTTTAATTGATTGTTAGCGTACTCACTTGTTGAGTAACCAACATTTGTAACTTTTACATAAGCATCACTAAGTGTGATTCCTTTGTAAACGTAAGATCCTTTTAATGCCATTGTTTTAATTTTTAAATTGTTATTATTCTATGTTTATA
>Ga0181392_1000101_pt1 | contig 28653 bp, 38 predicted proteins | sample 15SPOviralmetaG_FD_130083 | JGI IMG/M metagenome (GOLD analysis project Ga0181392, IMG submission 130083) | Marine viral communities from the oligotrophic San Pedro Time Series (SPOT) site, San Pedro Channel, CA, USA - 15 SPOT_SRF_2010-09-15 | ecosystem: Environmental > Aquatic > Marine > Strait... | reverse complement strand
CTGATAGATCCGCTGCGGCACGAAAAGTTACTCGCGTAAATGACACTGAATTAAATATGCCGGTAAATTTAACTGGCGGTCAGGGATTCATGTTTAACAACCCCGGCCTCGTTTGGGCGAATGCACGAAAAGAAGCAGAGGCAATGGATGCTTTTGCAAACGAGTTAAAAAGATTATATGGCGAATATCCGGTAATGCTGCCTTACCGTATGGGAATGGGATCTGCTGATCAGTCAACAATGCCGGGCGAGGTCATGTTAAGTTATGCGCAGTCACTACTTGGCAAACAAGGCAAGGCGCAGGTAAATAAATATATAAAAGATAATTTTGTACCTGACTGGGCTGGTCTTGACGATCCAAAATCTATTCAGCAATTTAGGAGTTTGCCCGGAGCTAGAAAAGTTGATTTTGTAAACAAATTTGGCAATGTTGGAAACACCGATAGATTCGGCACATTGTCTACAGCTGAGGCTAGGGCTATTATTACCGAGCCAGAACAATTAGATTCCCCATCATTAAGATTGCAAAATGTTGGTCAAATGACTGGGCAAGGAACTCGTAATGCAAATAATCCAACTTACACAACTGCTACGACTGGCGAGGGCATTGGCACTTTAAAAGAAAAAGACGTAACTACTTTTGATTTAATGCCAGACCAAAAGGCCAAAGCTGGATTTGCAGAATATAAAAGAGATGTAGATCGAAATAATTTAACTAATGCTGATGCATATTCATTGCAAGTAAATATTGTCGGCGGTCGAATTTCGGACAAAGCCCTTAAAAATTTAGAAAAATTAGGCGTCATTGGCGGCGCTGGAGTCGCAGGATCTGCGTCCGCAGGAGGCCCAGAATTTATAGACAGAATTTACAATCCTCAGAATCACAAGTTTATTCTAAATGGTGACGGCTCAATATCTACTCACCGCATGGCAGCAGAGCAAAGCGATGATGGAAACTGGTATGTATTCCCAACCATTCAGCAAATGCCAAACGGAGAACTAAAAGAGTTCGTATTGCCAAATGGCGATCCAGACAATATGGCTGCAATGAGGAACGCCATAGCAACTAATAATATGTTGCGCATGAAAGATAAAGAATCTGCGCTCGCATTTGCTGAGGGATCATACAAAGTTGGTACGCCGTTGGAAACATTTGATCCAATGAAAAGGACGATGCAAGATAACATTGACTCAACGTTAAATCCAACGCCCGGCGCCAACGACAGATTGTCAGAAAGCCCTCGAGGCCCAATTGCTGGCGCATTGGCAGATGCTCTTTTTAGTGTTAAGGATTATTTTAGCGAGATGCCTAACGTTGCAGAATTTGCAAAAGAGTTTCTCGGAACTGGTTTAGGCGCTGAGATTGCAGGCGCTCAAGGAAAGTATGCGCCGATAACAACATCCCCATCAATTCTTGGTGAAGTGATTACTGGTCAAATTCCAGAGGCCCTAAACAAAATATCTTATGGCGATGCAAGTGCTGACTTGACTGGCGAAGAGATGTTTGACTTAGGAACAGGCGCTCTTGGTGCTGGATTTTCTGTACCTCAAGCAGCAGGAGGATTGTTGCGAGCTAGTAAGCCGGGGCTAAAGGCTGCTGGAGAAAAATTTGTGGATATGGCAGATAACGCATCGCAAAGGCTTGGGCTATCTCCACAAGTTGCGCCAAATGGCCCAGCAGGGCCAGACGTGGATGGGATGGGATTTTATTCTGCTGTTCAAAATGCTGCATCAAATTTACAACGTAAATCTGGATCTGGGCAATCATTTTTAAATGACATCAAGAAAGCTCCAAACATTAAAGACAGCGAAATAAAATGGATGGGGCTTGATGAGTTTTTAAAAGGCAAGAAAAATGTTACCAGCAAAGAGGTTCAGGATTATATAAAAGACAATAGAGTTTATCTTCGAGAAACATCATTACAAGAAAATCCTTTTGGATATTCAACAGCTGAGGAATTTGAAAATCGTCTTAGTGAGATAGAGTTTGAAGGCGCCACAGATCGATCAACTATGCTGGAAAAACAAGATTTAGAATACTATTTAGAGAGAGGTTTTTCTCCTCCTCCTCGATTTGCTCAATATAGCACTGAAGGATCTCAAAATTTTAGAGAAATGCTGCTTACTTTGCCGAACAATAGAAATTCAGAAATGATATTTCGTGATGATTATCATTATGCTGATTACGACAATGTGCTGGCCCACGTTAGGGCAAATGATCATTTTGACAAAGACGGAAATAAGATTTTATTGTTAGACGAAATACAATCTGATTGGCATCAAGCAGGAAAAGGAAAGCCAGATGATGATGGCAAATATACAGATCCTCAATACATTACAGATTATAAAGGTAAGCAGGCCGCTGAAAAAGAGTATGAGGATTTAAGAGAAGAGATTATTTACGCGGAAGAAGAGTTTGTAAGTGATTGGGATAAGAAATATCCACGCCCAACCACGGCTAATTATAATGAACGTAAAGATGGTTTAGCAAAACTTTTAGATCCCTTAAACAAAAAACTTGTAAATTTAAAAAATGAATTAAATTCATATGGGCGAGTCCCAGACGCCCCATTAAAAGATGAGTGGTATAGCACAGCAATTAAAAGAATGGCGAAAGTTGCTTCGGACGAGGGATACGATAAAATTGCTTTAACTACAGGCAGGAATCAAGCAAAAAGATATGGTAGCCAATATTACAAAACAACCAAAAAAATAGAATTTAATCCAAAAAACAACACGGTTACTGTTCCCAATTTCAGAACAGCTGCTGGCGGCCCTGAGCCAGAACTTGTACGACTTAACAACCAACATACTGATTTTACTTTAGAAGGTATTTATGGCAAAAAGTTAGCTAATAAAATTAGAAACGCGCCAGAAATAGAAAGAAAAGTAAACCATTACTATGATGACGACTGGCCTTATGCACTTCCCCTTGATGAGCCAACTACTGAAAAAGTTAGAATTTTAAAAAACGAAGATGGCTCAGACATTGAATATGGCTATGATGGATTTAAACATTATTATGACGATGTTTACGTTAAATCAATGCAAAAAATCGCCAAAAAGTTTAAGTCTAAAGTTTACAGAGGCAAGCTGCCGAATGGGGATGATGTTATGTACATGGACATTACTCCAGAGATGAAATCAGGAACTAAAGCCGGACAGCCATTGTACAGTGCTGCGCCAGCTGCACCAGTTGGTGGTGGATTATTATCTAGCCAGCAAGAAGATAAAAAGCCAAGCAACAAATTTGGTTTGTTAGGAAGATAAAATGAGCGCTTTATTTGGTTACGTTGACAGATTTAGAAAATATCTTGACGAACAAAAAACAATGAAAGATGCCTTAGAAGCTCAAATGGGCGCAAAAGGTTATGCATCAATGTACGATACGCCTTACGACCGAGCGCAAGGATTTTCCACTGGATTATTGGCAAGGCAAAGATTCCCAGAGGCAAATCAATTAATGGCAAACGTAGCAGGCAGTCTATATGAACAAGGTCAAACTATTAAACATATATATGACGGTTTAACAAATGGATCTGATTTCACTGCTATACAAAGATATGAGGATATGTTGCGAGATATGCAAAGCAATGCTGACGCATATCGATATTACGACGAGCAAGGAATCACTCCAGAAATGTCTGCTGAGGAGATAATGAGTTTAGGCAGAAGATATGGCGAAGGTAATCTATTTGATAAAACCGACAAAGAAAGACGGAAAAAGAAATGACAATTACAAATTACAGCACACTGCAATCGACAATTGCTGATTACCTTAATCGAAGTGATCTAACGGCAGTTATACCAACGTTTATCCAGTTGGCGGAGTCGCAGATTAATCGCGATATTCGGCACTATGAGATGGAGGCCAGATCAAACGCGCAACAAGACGCTGGTGATGAGTATATGCAGACGCCAGCAAACTGGCTTGAAAACATACGCGCTCACGTTACAGGATCAGGAACGTCGCCTCTTGATCTAATATCAAGGCAGGCAATGGCAGATAAACGTGCTGGCGCTGAAGATACGACAGGCAGGCCGCAGTATTACGCTATGGCGGATGGACAGTTTCAACTGTATCCAACGCCGGATGCTCAATACACAATTGAACTTTTGTTCTTTGAAAAGATACCTGCGCTTGCCTCTAATGCCACAAATTGGCTTGTAGAGGAATATCCCGATATATATTTATATGGATCCTTAATACATTCTGCGCCATACTTGCAGGAAGATGCACGAACAACTGTCTGGGCGCAAATGTACGCAGCAGCAGTTTTACGATTGAACGAGAGTTCAGATAACGCCAGATACTCTGGATCTGGATTAACATTAAAAGTGAGAGGACTAGGATGAGTTTTTCAAATTTTTTAGAGACTGAGATACTGGATCATGTCTTTGCAAACAATGCGTATACGTCGCCGACTAACGTTTATGTATCGTTGCACACTGCTAATCCAGACGAAGATGCATCTGGAGCTGAAGTTTCAGGCGGTGGATATGTTAGAAAAGTTGCATCATTTGCTGTTTCTGGCAATACAGCAACAACTGATGCGGCAGTAGAATATCCAACTGCAACTGCTGGATACGGAACGGTTACTCATGTCGGCGTATGGGACGCAGCAAGCTCTGGGAATATGCTTGCATATGCGGCGCTAACTGCATCTAAAACAATATCGACTGGCGATGTTTTCCGCATCCCAACTGGTGACTTGGATATTACGCTAGACTAATATGACGTATAGAACTGGATTTGGCACTGGTAATTATGGCGTCCGGGCTTTTGGCTTAGACGGCGAAATTACTGATGCCATAGGTTCAACAACGACAGCGGCAACTACAGTATCAAGTGCTGAAATTGTTAGAGATGCCAGTGCGAGCGCAAATGCTTCATCATCTATTACATCGGCAGGAACGTTTGTAATTGATGCAACTGCATCTGTATCATCGACCGCATCTACAACTTCTGTTGCTGAGAAAATATCTCTTGGATCGGCAACTGTAAGTGCAAGCATTACAAGTGCGACAGCATCATTGCAGTTTTTAACTAATGCTGAGGCACACGTCATTTCAAGTGCGTCAAATACCGCATCGTGTTTACGATTTAGACTTGGGGCTGCAACAGCATCATCTAGCTCAACGGCAACATCTAATAGCCAGCTCGAGGCAAATGCAGTCGCACAGATTAACGCAGTGGCGGTAGTATCGCCAACAATAGTAAGAGTGCGATTTGGTGGGGGCAGCACAGTTCAAAGTGTTTCAACTGTTGCAAGCACTGGTAGAGAGAAATGGGAATTTGAAGTTGTAAATGCAGTTACTTGGAATGAACAATCTAAAAACAATGTCACATGGACTAAACTAGCCGCTTAAAAGGAGTAATAATGGCTGATACTAATACAACGACGTATACGCTGGTAAAACCTGAAGTTGGTGCGTCTGAGGATACTTGGGGAACCAAGATAAACACAAATCTCGATAGCATTGATGATTTACTAGACGGAACGACGCCGGTTACTGGTATCGACATCAACTCGGGAACGATTGATAACACTGTAATTGGCGGCACAACTGCTGTTGCTGGAACGTTTACAACTGCTACGGCAGCAACTGTTAACGCATCGACAACGTTGCAAATTGGTGGCGTTGCAATTACATCAACCGCAGCAGAGATTAATCTTTTAGATGACGTTACTGCTACCACTGCTGAATTAAATTATGTTGACGGCGTAACGTCTGCAATACAGACTCAGCTAGACGCAAAGGCGCCATTGGCAAGCCCGACGTTTACAGGGACGGCTAACGTGCCAACGATTGACTTCGGTGATTGGACAATCACTGAGTCGTCAGGAGTTTTACATTTTGCGGCAAGTGGAACAGTAAAAATGAAGCTAGACGCTAGTGGGAACTTAACAGTAGTCGGCGACGTAACTGCCTTTGGAACAATATAATGGCCTTACAAAGTTCTGGTGCAATTAGCTTAGCCAACATTGCTGGAGAGTTTGGCGGAAGTGCGCCTCACTCATTAAGTGAATATTACAATCAAGGTAATGCTCCTGCGTCTGGAGAGATACAGTTAGCAGAAGATTTTTATGGCACCTCAAATAGAGTTGCTGTAAATCTTACAATTGCGTCTAACACTCAAAATTATAACGTCTATACGCAGGCTGCAGCCAATGCGGCTTACGCTGCTGGAACTACAGACGTGACGTTAACCATTAATGCCTCAGTGCTTGTCGGATCTAATTCAACAGGATCTTACGCTTTGACGGTTCCAAGCAATTTTACATCTGGCGACACGGTTTCAATTGTTAATAACGGCGTTGTAATTGGTCGCGGCGGTAATGCTGGTAATGGAGGCAGCGCAGGTAGTGGCGCTGGTGGTAATGGAGGTGCTGGCGGCCCTGCTGTCTTCATTGCTTTTGCAACATCAATTACTAACAACAACACATTAGCTGGTGGCGGTGGTGGTGGAGGCGGTGGTTCAGGTTCACTTGGCGCTTACGTTAATAAGCAATATCAACGTCACGGTGGAAGTGGCGGCGGTGGAGGAGCTGGTTATACCGCTGGAAGTGGTGGTGCTGGTGCCTCAGGATCAAATGGTGGTGGCAGTGGTTCAGCTGGTAGTGCTGGTAGCAGTACAGGAGGAGGCGCTGGAGGCACAAGTCGTAACGATGGTGGTAATGGTGGTGGTCGTGGAGCAGGTGGAGGAAGCGGTCAAGGGTCGGGAGGTGCTGGAGGTGGCGCAGGAAATTATTTAGTAGGTAACTCAAACGTCACTTGGGTGGCTAATGGCACACGCCAAGGTGGCGTTTCTTAAACGAGGAAATTATGAATACAGTAACTGTGAAAATTGTAAATTTTGAAAGTCCAAATGGATCTTTAATTTGTCGTTTTGCTTCTGATACAACTGCGTCAAGTAATCCAGATGATTATCCGGCGCTTACTTATCAGCCAGCTTTAACTTGGCCTGATGCAAATACTGAAGCAGAAATTATGGAATGTGTTGCTCGAGCAGGGCAAAACGTTTGCGAAGAAATAGTCAAAATTGAAGCAATGAAAAATAACGATGGAAAAATGACAATCCTTACAGGGATGATAGGCAATACTCAAACATTTAATGTATCTGATTTCGTTGATCCTAATAATGAAAATACACCAGAGGTAGAAGTCTAATGAAACAAAAACCTTATCGAGCTTTTGGTTACATAGTAATCAAAAACACATGGACTGATGGTGAGCCATATCAGTCAATAGCAAAACCAGATGAAATATTTTGGAATTATTTTACAAAAGGCTCAATGATTAACAATGTTTCTATTTCTCCAACGACTCCTACTTATCCAGATTACAATGTAGGTGATTGGCATAAGATTGAAACTGACATTGATAGGACAGTTAAACATACAGTCAACGGGGATACTGTGGTTTGGTGTGTGTCTTCAAAACCTAACAATGATTATTTACCTGATTGTGAAAAATGGTTTTTAGCATCTGGAGAAACAACAGATTTATTGGTAGGAACAAAACTTATGTTTTGCCAAGGTTCCATTTCATTTAATGGGCAAACAGTTAATGATCCCACACAAATCAAGATTAGCAGCGACGCGACTCAAGTAACTGCAAACGAAGATAGCTTTGGGATTAAGTTTGTTTAAACATTCTAAAAAACTAAATATTGTTTTTCCTAAACTTAAAAACAAGGAAAGAAAAAAGATCAATCATTACGGTGTAGGAAAAATAAGTAATGTGCCTATGTTTGTGAGAAAAGAGCTTGATGAGTTTGACGAATACGTTGGCTGCTTATCTAGCGTTAAAGATTTTATTATTAGGCATTCGGTAACAGATTTAAATTTATTGACGCCTCATATTCATACGTCAGATCAATCGATAATCAATTTTTATATTGATACCGATGATGAAGTGACAACGTTTTGGCATGGTGAATTGGAGCGAGATAACCGTTTAACAAAAGATAACGGAAATACTTATTACGCAGTTAGGTGCGATCGAGATATTTATCCGGTCGATCGATTTATTGCAAAACCCCAAGAAGCATGGGCCTTGGATACTTTAACCGCACACTCAGTTTTGCCAAACTTGGAATCTGAAAAAATTATTGTGGATAAAAAATACAAGGGAAATCCATTAATGAGGAATAAAGATCTTTTTGAGCATACAAAAAAAATAAAAAGAAAAGTCATTCAATTTTGTTTCGACATTCCTTTTGCGGAATTAATTGATCGATTAGATGGCTAACATAAAACATTTTATTACAAAAATAAAAGGAAAATAGGCATGGCGCTTATTCCATTGCAGTTACCACCGGGTATTTTACGCAACGGCACGGATTTTGAGCAATCAAACCGATGGCGTGATGCTAACTTAGTTCGTTGGCATAACAATTCAATGCGACCAGTTGGTGGTTTTGTTACTAGAGTTTCTTCTGCTTTTGCAGCAGCGCCTCGAGGATTACACGCATGGCGAGATAATTCAGACGGCACACAAATTGCCGCTGGAACTTACAATAAACTTTATTATGTAAATGCTTCTGGTACTGTAAGTGACATTACGCCATCAGGTTTTGCGGCTGGAAACGAGGACGCGGCAGTTAATACTGCATATGGCGGAGGGCTTTACAACAATGGGTTTTATGGTGTTACACGCCCAAATACTGGCGTTTTCCAAGAGGCGACAACGTGGTCACTTGATAATTGGGGAGAATACTTAGTTGGATGCACGTCTGACGATGGAAAACTGTACGAATGGCAACTTAATCCAGCCGTTGCCGCAGCACAAATTGCTAACGCCCCGATTAACAACTTAGGGCTAATTGTTACTGAAGAAAGATTCTTATTTGCGCTTGGGGCTGGTGGCAATCCTAGATTGGTGCAGTGGTGCGATAAAGAAAACAACACATTATGGACGCCAGCCGCAACAAATGAGGCTGGAGATTTAGAACTACAAACTAATGGGCAAATAATGGGAGCAATTAGAGTTCGAGGCCGAACGTTAATTGTTACGGATACAGACGCACACGTTGCGACATATCAAGGCCCACCGTTTGTATTTGGATTTGAACGTGTAGGCACAGCAACTGGAATGGTGGGAAGAAAAGCAATTGCCGCAGTTGATGAAGGCGCGTTTTGGATGGGCGAAGATGCTTTTTTTGTATTTGATGGATCGGTTGCAAAAGAACTGCCCTGCGAAGTGTCTGACTATGTATTTAGAGATATTAACAAAAATCAAATTACTAAAGTTTATGCTGTTAATAACAGTTCTTTTGGGGAGATATGGTGGTTTTATCCAAGTTCTGGGTCTATTGAAAATGATCGATATGTTTCGTATGACTACCGAGAAAACCATTGGGAAATCGGCCAACTTGATAGAACGTGCGGTATTGATTTGGGAGTTTATAAAAATCCAATATGGGGCGATGATAACGGTAATTTATTTAATCATGAGCAAGATCCAGCAGTCGGTCATGGATCGCAAACTCCATTTGCTGAAAGTGGGCCTATTAGTTTAGGCGCCGGTGATCAAGTTATGAAAGTAACTAATTTAATACCAGACGAGGCAACTCAGGGCGATGTCAATATTACGTTTAAGTCTCGGTTTTATCCTAATGCTGCAGAAACGTCATTTGGGCCGTTTTCAACTGCTAATCCAACCGATGTGCGGTTTACTGGCAGACAAGTTAGAATACGCATTGAGGCGGCAAGAAACGCTGATTGGAGAGCTGGAGTAATGCGTATCGAGGCAAAAGCCGGAGGCAAGCGTTGAGATCAAATCCACCACCATTAGGCGGCAGTTGGAGAGAATGGGCAGAGCGCCTTAATAGTTATATTGCAAGAACTAAATCAAAGTTAGAGTTTAACTCTAGTGATGACTCAGCCGCAGATAACGGCGTTACCATGTGGAATGAATCAATTAAACACATGGTTGTTTCTGTGGACGGCGCCTTTCAGCCTATTCCATACGGCGAGAACTCATACGGTTACTTTGTAGATTTTACTAATCAGACTGCGTCTGGAGCCGATACCGCCACAGCAATAACTTACAACACAAGCGCATCTTCGCATAATGTGTCTATTGACGGAACCGATGCGAGCAAGATTGTGTTCGCCAAGTCTGGCATATATCGATTAAATTTTAGCGCTGAAATTACTTCAAGTTCAGCCAGCACGGTTACGTTCTATTTATGGCCTCGAGTTAACGGCGTTAATGTAGCCAACTCAACGATGGTGACTACGCTGCACAACAATGGGCAAAAGAAAATAATTAGTAGATCTGGTGTTTTTGATGTAAATGCCAACGATTATTTGCAATCAATGTTTGCCGTAGATAGCACAAATGGCTCTTTATCAACGACTGCGGCAACTTCATTTTGCCCAGCATCGCCATCCGTAACGCTATCTGTGGCGGAATTGTATGTGCCATGAATGTCACTGAAGAACTGGTTAGATGTAAGCAATACATTGACGATGCTCTTGATTATAGCGGTGGTACACATACTTTTGATGATGTTGTTCTTGGTGTTCTTAGTTATAGGTACCAGTTTTGGCCTCTTGACAGCGGCTGTTGCATTACTGAAATCATTGAGTATCCTCGCAAAAAAGTGTTTCACGTTTTTCTAGCTGGTGGTAGTCTTGAACAAATTACAGCCTTAAACGAGCCATTTGCTGAGTTTGCCAAGTCAAACGGATGCTCTTCATTAACAATAGCCGGTCGTAAGGGCTGGGAAAAAGTATTAAATAAACTTGGATGGAAATTTGAGTTTACAACGCTTAAAAGGGAGATATAAATGAGCGGCGGTGGTAAAGGCGGAAGCCGACAAACAAGCACTAGTATTCCAGAATTTGTAAAAGCCCCAGCAACGAGAAATATGGCTCGAGCTGAGGAAGCCCAAAAAATTGGCTATATGCCATATTATGGGCCTGACGTTGCGGCATTTAATCCATCTCAACAAGCGGCTTTTAACACGAATATTGGCGCGGCAGAGGCATTTGGCATGGTTCCACAAGGATCATTAACTGCAATGCAAGGAATGACTCCAGAACCGCAAACTTTTGCTGGAGGAGTGCAAGGTTATTCATCCGGTGATTTGTTTGACCAAGCTCTAAATGAGTTAAAAGCTAGAAGGCCGGGCCAAGTGGCACAGTATGACAAGTTATTTGTTGATCCATTTAGTGGAGAACAACCAGCGCCGTTAGGCCCACAGGGGCCAGCAGCTGGAAGTTTAGTAAAATTGGATACAATTCCATATCTACACAACACTCGACAAGGAAATTTTAAACCTCATTTTGCCCCAGCCCCAGAGGGATACGTCTCGATGGGCAACGGTTACGCAATTTTCAAAGGATAAATTATGGCAGGCTCCCCACAGGGCGGAATCCCTAACGTAAATCAAGCAGCAGCTCAAGGCGTATACGGAGCTGGGCAAGGTGCAGCGATGGAAATGGGATACGTTCCAAACCAAGTTAACGCCGGTCAGCTGGCAACAACTGATCTTTCGCAATATCAAAATCCTTTTACTCAGCAAGTTATAGACGCACAGGCGCAAGACGTACTGCGTAATGCTCAGATTGGATTTGGTAATTTAGGAGCGCAGGCGCAGGCTGCTAAAGCATTTGGCGGATCTCGACACGGAATCGCTCAAGCTGAAATGGGGCGTGGCGTTGCTGATTTGTTAGGACAACAATCTGCTGCTTTAAGGGCGCAGGGATTCCAGAATGCACAAACGGCAGGTCAGTTTGACATTAATAATCGAATGGCTGCAGACCAATTTAATGTTCAGTCAGGATTGTCAGGAAGTCAGCAACGGTTAGCCGCAGGCGGACAGCTTGGGAACATTGCAAATCTTGGTTTTGGTATGGGGCAGCAAGTTAATCAAAATTTATATGATCAAGGTGCTTTGCAACAGGCTGCACAACAGGCATTGATTGACTCTGCAAAACAACAATATGCAGGATACGTTGGCGCTCCAGCTAACACAATTAATTATGTATCTAATGCTGTTGGAGCTGTGCCTATGGGAGGCGGATCAAATCAAGTTCAAAGTGGAAGCCCAGGCATGGCTGGCACTTTGTCAACCATACTAGGTCTTGCAAAATTTGCTGGCTTCTCAGATGAAAATTTAAAAACAAATATTAAATATATAGACAAAACTTACAGCGGTGTAGAAATGTATACATGGGACTGGAACGAAAAAGCAAAAGAGCTTGGCATAGACAACCAACCGAAAGTTGGCGTCATTGCTCAGAAAGTATTGTTAAGTCATCCTGATGCAGTGTCCTTAGCTGACAATGGTTATTTAATAGTTGATTACTCTAAAATAAATTAATATGTTTAATCCATTTTCTAAAAATCGACCTAATCCTTATAACTCGCAAGGACTATTTGGCCAAATGACTATGTCGCCTTATGTTTCCGCTCAATTAGGTGGAGAAAAAAATATGAGGCCGGGTAATAGTATCGCGCCTCCATCTCCGGCTTCTTATGAGGAGCCGCAAGGCATTCCGTCTGGATTACTATCACCAGACGAACCAAAAGGCGGCCCTCTGGAAGATTATTCATTGGGGCAAGGAAATTCAGGTATTGGTTTGAAACTTCCATCACAGATAGATATTGGAATGCAAGCACCGAATGCCGCTGGATCAATTGGGTTGCAACTTCCTCAGGCTGGATTACAGCTTCCAGACGATGATGAAGACGGACTAGGAATGTTTATTAACAGTTTTGATTTTTAAAAAAGGTTAAATAATGGCGACCCAAGAAGAACTAATTCGCTTGCAAGCAGAATATGAAGAAAATTTAAAACGATCTCAAGAAATTGAAAGACAAGCTCAAATAACTAGAAACGCGCAGTCTGCTGAAATAGCAAGACTTGGAATGTTTGACGAGTTAGGTATAAATTCTTTTGATCGACAGTTTTATAAAAATGCCGAAGATCAGGCATTCCAAAACAATGCTATATACGGTCAGCAACCGCCAGTATCTCAAGAAAATCCTCCTGTGCCTCAACAATTTAATGGGCAATTAGGAATGCCAGTTAGTTCTGCTGGATTTAGCGGTAATTTGTTTGGTCAAACTCCGCAGCCAGCTCCAGTTGAAGATATTGCCAGCAATGGCGTTGGATTGTTAAATGAAATAATTAGCAAAAGAAGAGGAAAACTTTCATCTTCTAATCCAAATCAAAATTTTCAAACTCCAATGTTGCAAGACCAACAAAATCAAAATATTCTTGGTCAAGATGTAAATAATGCAATTCAAGCATTAGGATCTACTGCCAGTCAGGATCAACTTACATCAATGGATCCTATGCGCCCTCAAAGCCAAATGGAAATTGCTGCTGCACAGCAACCAAAGTCTAATATTGCAGAAAAAATGCTTTCAGATAATCGATTTTCTCTTTCCTCTGGGGAAAATGGATTAGGATTAGGTTCAACAATAAAATTTAAAGATACAGACACTCAAGTTAGCGCAAAACAACTAATAAACAATCAAGAAAAATTAAGCAAAAATTATGGCTCGCCAAAGCATTATGAGAATACATTTGGAAATGGTGAGTTTATGCTTGCATTGGCAATGGGATTTAATAATTTAAGAACTTTTCCAAATGCACAATGGGGACAATTCTTGCAAGGACAAATGCAAGACATTTCAGCTCAGAAAAAAGCAACAAACAACGCCAATTGGTTTGTAAGTAAGGGCAGGGAAGATCTTGCGGAAGCTGTTTTTAACGGCCTACCAATGGATGAGGCTTTGGCAGAATACAACAAAAAGCCAGATGAAACGTTTAGGGAACTTACCGCAGAAGAATATAAAGCAATGGGCCATGATCCACTTGTGAACGGAAGAATACAAGTTAGCGAAACAACTGGTAAAAAATCTGGTTTTGGAAGTAAGCCGCCTGTAACAAATGTTAGTGTCAATACTGGTGATCCTGCCACCTCATTTGGCAAAGAAATAGGCAAGTTAGGCGCGACAGAATTTGTTGAATTACAAAAAAATGCAATGAAAGCGCCAAGAGCAATAGCATCAATGAGTGCGATTACAGAGGCATTAGTAGATCCTACTATTTTTGAGACAGGGCCGGGTGCGGAACTGGGCGTTACTATATCAAAAATAAAAGAATTTGCTAGGCGATCAGCAGGATCATTTTTTGATGCGGATGGAACATTTAGGCCAACAACTAAAGATGGGAAAAAAATTACAGAGGCAGCGCTTATAAATGCTGCATTAGGATCATCTGTTTTTGGCGCTATTGGAGAGCTTGGAATTGGTGCAAGAGGATTAGATACTGTAGCAGAAAGGCAATTTTTACAAGAAGTTCTAGCTGGAACAATTGAGATGACGCCGGCTACTTTGTTGTATATGTCTTATCTAAAACAAAAAGTATTGAAAGCGCAAATGGAAGATTACAATACAAAATTTGATAATCCAAAAATAGCAGAAGATGCAGCAAAAGCAGGATTTTCTAGAGTAGAAATTCCTGATATGCCTTTGCCAGATTTTGAATCTCTTTCTGATGCAGAAAAATATCTTGAAGAACAAAGAAGGGCAAGAGGATTCTATCAAGTTCGACCTAATTCCGATGCTGAAGATGACTCAGAAACCTTTATTGATGAAGATGGAATTGAATACGATATTGAGGTAGTAGAATAAATTATGCCTATATATAAATTTACGCCAAAAGGTTCAAATGAACCTGTACAAATATTTGCGCCTGATAAACAAACTGCAATTTTAAAATTAAGGCAAGCCGACAAATCTCAATTTGTTAAAATGAAAATGAGAGCGCCGCAAACGGATTCTCCTCAAGTAATAAAATCTATAAGTAAACAAGAAGCTAGTAATGTGCTTAATAATATGCCAAGCGGTGGTATAGGCACTCAGTTTCTGGCTGGAGTTAATCAAGGTGTAGCTAATTTGGCTGGACTTCCAGTTGATTTGGCGACCGCCGGAATAAATAAAGTTGGTGGCGCATTTGGAATGGATCCAATAGAAAATCCATTTATGGGATCACAATATTTTCAAAACGTTATGGAAATGCCTCAAACATTAAGAGGTCAAAGAAGATCTTCTGAATATCAACCGCAAAGTCCGGCAGAAAGATTTGCGCGTCGAGGCGGAGAGTATGCAGGCGCAAGTATCATTCCGGGCGCTGCTGGTGTTGCCCAAGCCGCTAAAGGCGGTAGAGCATTATCAACTGCTGCTGGAGAGGCAGCCGCAGTTACAACTTCCGCAGGATTGGAGCAGGCAGCTGTAGAACAAGTAGAAAAAACTGAGGGCGAAATACCATCTTGGCTGCAAAGCATAATAGGAATGGGCGGCGCGTTTATACCGGGAGCTATAGGTGGATTTGCAAGAAGATCTCCAGCAAAAAAACAATCCATTTATAAACAAACTGCCAACGATTATAAAAAAAGAGCATCAAACCTTTATGATCGAGTTAAGCTAGAAGGCAAGGAAGTAGATCCAACTTCTTACAAAGGATTAGCTGATGACAGTTTTACCTATGCTGTAGATGAAGGATTTACTTACATTGATGATTTAGGAAGAGTATCTCTAAGTAAAGAGTTTAATCAATCTGAAGAGGTTTTATCTACGTTAAGAGCTAGGGATAGACAAAATTTTGTTACGCCTGCGCAAGCAATGGCAGACCGAAAGATGATACAAAACGCAATACAAGATGCTGAAGGCCCACAAAAGGCTTTATTAAAGAAAATTTGGACTGATTACGAGGCAAGGATTGGAACTCAATTAGGAGATGATTTTATTGAGGCAAACAAATTGTGGAGAACTGGAACTACCGCAAATGAAATTTTATCTGAATTAAATTTAGCAGGTATTAAAATTGATCAAGGTAAAGACGCTTATCCTTTGATACAAAGTAGGCTTGGAGCAATTTTACAAAGACATGAAAAGGGGCGAGAGCCATTTTTAACGCAAAGCCAAGTTGCTGCTATTAGAGAGGCAAGTGATACAACCACTACTCAAAATATTGGTCGTATGTTACAACAATTTGGCATTGGTGGTAACAGCTTACAAAGGATTACCAGTGCTGGGCTACCAGCTTTAGGTGCGGCTGGTGCAGCACAGTATACAGGTGATATAACTCTTCCTGTCATTTTAGGTGGGGCTGCTGCAGGTCAAGGAATAGCTAATGTCGGCGGCGCTATGGCGCGAGGCAATCAATCTGCCAGAGTAAACAAAATGATTGAAGAAGTCTTAGCAAATCCAAATATAATAGAGTCAAAAAAACAAGCATTAATTAATGCAATCACTAGATTTTATGGCGCTCCTACGGCGGTTGCTACTGGCGAGTCTGGTAGAAGAGCTTTTGACGACGCCACCATAATGCCATAAGGAAAAATAAATGAAGCCAGAAAAAATGGATGAAAATCAAGTTGAAGGCATTGTACAGCAGGCCGTACAGGATGCCGTTGATTTTATCGAGAGCGAAATTTCTGAAGACAGAATTAAGGCGCAAAGATATTTTGATGGTGAAGTAGATATTGGCGAAGAAGACGGTCGGTCTAAAGTAGTCGCAACAAAAGTACGCGACACAATACGATCAATTAAGCCAAGTCTATTGCGCGTGTTTTTATCAACTGATCGAGCGGTCGAGTACATTCCATCGAACCAAGATGATGTCGCCGTTGCGCAACAGGCAACGCAATATATGCACTGGGCATTTAATGAACTTAATGGTTATGGTTTATTAAATGATGCGTTTCACGACGCAATGGTTAAGAAGACTGGCGTCCTGAAGGTTTACTGGGACAAATACACAGAGGCTGAAACTTACTCTTTTACAAATTTAACTGACGAAGAGTTTTCTGCCATCGTTAACGAGGAGAATGTAGATGTTATCGAACATAGCCAAGAAGTCTCTATCTCGATGGATCAAATGGGAATGGAAATCGAAGTTCCTGAGCATAGTGTCACGATTAGTCGAAAAACTGACAAAGGGATGCTCCAAGTAAAATCTGTGCCACCAGAAGAATTTATGGTGGACAGGAATGCGACGTCAATTGATGACTTTTACGTTGTCGCGCACCGTACCGAGATGCGAGTATCTGATCTCGTTAACATGGGATACGATTTTGATAAAGTATCCAATCTTACCGGCATCGGATCTAGTGACACATATTCCGAAGTTGAAGACTTTGAGCGTCGCGGATATCAACAGGAAGAGGAAGAATCAACCGAAGATTTATCTATGAAGCTGGTGGCAGTAACCGAGGCGTACATGAAAATGGACATCGAGGGAACTGGCGTCGCACAGCTCTACAAGTTTATGCTTGGCGGCAATGATTACCAACTCCTAGATTATGAGCCATACAGTGAAGTCCCATTTGCTGTGTTTGAGGTCGATCCAGAGCCACACGCATTCTTTGGGCGTTCTATATCTGATCTTATCAATGACGACCAAGACGCATCCACAGCGATGCTTAGGGGCGTTCTAGACAACGTTGCGCTAACAAACAATCCTCGCATGGGCATTGTGGACAATCAGGTCAACGTTGACGACGTACTAAATAACGAAATTGGCGGCATTATCAGGATGAAGAATCCACAGGCGATTGTGCCTGTCTCAGTGCCGTTTGTAGCCGCTCAGACGCTCGCAGCCATTCAGTATATGGATGACGCCATTGAGACTAAAACAGGCGTTTCTCGAGCCTCTATGGGCCTTGATCCAGACGCTCTACAGAATACTACTGCAACTGCGGCAAACATTACAAAACAGGCTGGTGCGGCTCAGATTGAGGTTATGTCACGCAATCTTGCCGAGGGCGGCATGAAGCGCTTATTTAAACTTATGCTTAAGCTCTTTATCGAGAACACTGACGAAGAGAAAATGATGCGTATGAACAGCCAGTTTGTGCCAATTGATCCAAGATCATGGAATTCTAGCATGGACGTTATGTGCAACATTGGTCTTGGCACCGGCAAGGAAGAAGAAAAAATGTCTGCATTGCAACAAGCATTACAATTACAAATGCAAATTTGGCAAGGATACGGCCCCGGCAACGGCTTAGTAACAATGACATTAATTAGAAATACGTTATCAGACATACTAGCAATTGGCGGAATAAGAAACGCAGATAGATATTTCTCTCCATTAGATGAGCAAACAGAGCAGCAATTAATTCAAATGAAAATGCAAGAGGCACAACAAAAAGGACAGCCTCTTGATCCTGCTCAAGCATTGTTACAAGCCGAGCAGCTTAAAGCTCAGACCAAAGCTCAATCTGACATGGTTAAGATGCAGGTCGATGCACAGAAAGCTATTGCTCAAGACGATCGAGAGCGCGACAAAATGGATCAAGACTTACTCATTGACGCTGCAAAAATAATGGGCGAGTACGGAACAAAAGTTGATGTTGAGGCAATCAAACAAGCCCAACAAGAACCAAGATATCCAGACGCACAGCCATCTGATGCAGTGTCTGGCGGTAGATTTTAATGGCAAAAGTTAAAGAGAAAGCATCAAGATTACAACGGCTCAAAGACGACTCCACATTTAAGGAAGTCATTGATGCCGTAAAAATGCTACAGGTTAGCATTTTCACAGATCCGGACTCGACCACCGAGGATCGCGATAACGCGCACGATATCATTCGTGCATTATCAACTATCGATGACTACATCAACACCGCCTTGGCGGATGAAAAGATTTTCGATAAAAAAACTAGGAGATAAGTACCGTGTCAGACACGACTGAAACTCAAGAAGCACCAGAATTCGACGGAAGTATTGAACAGGCAGTTGGTTTAATTACCATGCCTGAAGAATCCGAACAGGTCGAGCAAGAAGAAATTACAGAATCTGAGGATGTATCTCCAGAGATGGAAGCATCGGAATCAGAGGACGTTGATGACGCCGAGGTCAACGACGGCGAGGAAGAAGAAACAGAAGTTGAAATGTCGGACGATGACGAAGAGGCAGACGAACCAGCCGATCCAGAAGAGCCTGCGCCAACGTTTTATACTGTCAAAGTTGACGGTGCAGAACAGCAGGTATCCTTAGAGGATCTCAAGCAAGGTTATTCAGGCCAAAAGTACGTTCAAAAGGGAATGCAAGAAGTTGCTTCTATGCGCAAACAAGCAGAAGAAGCGTACACTGCATTGCAAGCTGAATCGCAAAAACTTGTAGAACTAAATAATCAATTAAGCTCTGGACAATATGTAGCGCCACCACAACCGCCAACAAAAAAACTTTTTGATGAAAATCCATTAGGTTATTTGGAGGCAGACGCTCAATATAAAGAGCAATTTCGTGCATACGAAACTCAACAAGCTCAGATTGGTCAACAATTGCAACTCCAGCAAGATGCTCAAAAAAGAGCTAGACAAGCTAAGTTGGAATTAGAGGCTAAAAAATTAGTAGAGTTAGTTCCTGAGTTTGCAAATGAAAAAGTTGCCGAAACTCTTAAGTCTAAAATGGTGGATATAGGGCAATCTACTTATGGATATTCATTTGAAGAATTAAATGAAATTGATGATAGTCGAGCAATTGCTGTTTTAAATGACGCGATCAAATACCGTCAAATAGTCGCTGGCAAGTCGAAGGCCGAGGCAAAAGCCAAGGGCGCGAAACCAGTTATTAAGCCGGGATCGAAGAAAAATAAAAACCAGCGCGGTAAAGCAATGGACAGGCAAAGAGCCAAGTTCAAAAAGTCTGGTCGCATCGAAGATGTGATCGGTTTAATTGTTAATGAATAACTTTAAAGGTAAATACAATGGCACAACCAAGTAACACTTTTGACAGCTATGATGCTGTCGGTATCAGAGAGGATCTCTCAGATATCATCTATGACGTTTCTCCCGAGCAAACTCCCTTTTACTCAAAATGTAAAAAAGTTAAGGCAACTAACGCACTTCATGAGTGGCAAACTGACGCACTTCGTGCAGCAGCTGCTAACGCTCACATTGAGGGCGATGAGATTACTGCTAACGCTCGTACAGCAACATCAAGACTAGGCAACTACAGCCAGATCTTTGTTGACGCTGTATCAGTTCCAGATACAGACTCTAGCCTTAAAAAAGCTGGTCGCGCATCTGAGATTGCATATCAAATGCTCAAGACTGCTAAAGAACAGAAGCTCGATATCGAGAAAGCACTTTTCGATAACAACGCAAGAGTTGCTGGTAACAGCACAACTGCTCGAGAGCTTGCAGGTCTGCCATCATGGTTGATCACCAACACTGTCTTTGGTGCAAATGAGGGCGCTGACGCCACAGGCGACGGAACCGATGCGAGAACAGATGAGACAACGACGCTGATAGCGTTTAGTCAAGCTCGTTTCGACACTGTCATGCAGTCAATCTGGGAAGAAGGCGGAGATCCTGACACTGTGTACCTATCAGCATTCCAGATGAATAAGGCTCTTGCCTTTACTGGCATGAACAATCAGCGAGCAACTATCGGCGCATCTGTCGGTGGCACAAACGCTGTTGTTAACGCAGTTGACGTTTACGTTACGCCTTGGGGAACTGTAAACTTCATGCCTTCGCGTCAAAACCGAAGTCGTGATGTGTTCATTGTTCAAGATGATATGTTCAGTTGTGCTGTTCTTAGAAACACTAAGAACATGGAGCTTGCGAAAACAGGCGACAGCACACGTCGAGCAATCGTTACTGAGCTAACTCTTGTTTCTAACAACGAGAAAGCATCAGGCGGTATCTTTGACAACACAACATCTTAATTGGTGTATGGGAGGGGCTAACGCCTCTCCCTTTTTTTATCGGAGGTTTGTTTGAAAGTTAAAGAGATAGTGCATCACGACGATGGTGGGGACACACTTACCATTGAGAACGTATACGATAACGATCCAACAATTAAACAAGTTAAAGACTTAAAAGATGCTGGATTCGATCAACAAAAAGGCGATAATAGACTTGTAGGCCGAATACCAATGCACATTATGTCGCAGTGGCTAAAAGAGGCTGGCGTTAAATGGGATGATCATAAAGCAGCACAGGAAGTAATAAAAAGAAAGATATTGTCTGGTGACTTCAACAAGTTCAGAGTCTGGGAAGGAACGTTCTAACATGGATCAATCCACCATCAATTTTATACTTGGTGGCGCAAGCGCATTGTTAGGCGCTTTGGCGCATATTATCTGGGCGGCAATCCGCGACTTGCAGAAACTGCAAAGCCGGACTGAACGCCGAGTTGGCGAGATTGAGGTCTTGGTTGCTGGCGACTATCTCAAACGCAAAGAGTTTGAAAAGTTTGTCGATCGAGTTTTTGTTAAGTTAGATTCCATTGACGAAAAACTGGATGGGAAGGCTGATAAGTGACTCAAACGTTAGTAGAACTTTGGCCGATTATATCGGCGTTAGCGATACTGGCTGCTGGTTTAATTAGTTTTCGCAGTGAAGTTTTGTTGCGTCTTAAATTTTTGGAAGAAAAGATTAAAACTGTTTTTGATCTTTTAAACAAAAAATGAAAGACTTTGACATAGCAAAAGCACTGGCTAGTTTAGTTCCAGTTTTGCTGGCGGCTATGTGGTGGGTCATTTCTAGCATTGGCGAGATCACATCAGACATTCAGTTAATTCGAGCGAATCAAATGCAATTGATTAGCCCTCAAGGAGTCATTGTTCCAAGCCCCGGAAATGCCTTTGCACGGCAAGATTTAAAAGAAGAGATTCTCGAACACATTCACGATCTTAAAGTAAGAGTGCATTTGTTAGAAAGGACAGGGCCAGATGGTTAAGAAAGTACATCAAAATCCAAAAGGCGGCTTAAATGAAAAAGGCCGCAAACACTTTAAAAAAACTACAGGCGCAAATTTAAAGTCGCCAGTTAAGTCTGGAGACAATCCTCGACGTGCGTCTTTTCTTGCTCGCATGGGCGGCATGAAAGGCCCAGAGCGAGACTCTAAAGGAAAGCCGACAAGATTGCTTTTAAGTCTACAGGCGTGGGGCGCATCATCTAAAGCAGACGCCAAGAAAAAGAGTGCATCAATTTCTAAACGAAACAAAAGTAAGAAAGGATAGTCATGGCAAAACGTGGACTTTATGCCAACATCAAAGCCAAGAAAGATAGGATCAAAGCTGGCTCTGGTGAGAAAATGAGAAAGCCGGGAGATGAAGGTGCGCCAACAGCCAAGCAATTTAAGCAAGCAGCAAAAACAGCTAAAACAGTCAAAACCAAAAAGAAAAAGAAGAGCAAGAAGTAAAAGCGAAAATGCTAATTATCATTTAAGGACTCGTTACGGAATAACGCTGACTGAGATGATGGATCTGGCAGACAGCCAGCAAAACCGTTGTTTAATTTGTAAGAGGCTAGGGACTAAGGACGCAATAGACACGCTTTCAGTTGACCACTGCCACAATAGTGGGAGAATAAGAGGTATGCTGTGCAAGCGCTGCAACATGGGCCTTGGTCTATACAAAGACAGTTTTAAAGTGTTAATGAATGCTGGATTTTATTTAATTAAATTTAGAGTTAAACATAAATGCTCGGACTTGGGACAGAAGTTATACTCGCTATTGGTGGTAACCTCGTGGGCGTATTCAGCGGCCTCCTGGCGAACGCGCAAAAGGCTAAAGCAGATGAACAAAAACTGATGATGGAGCGGCTCGCCTTTGATGTCGAGCATATGAAGGCAAGAGCAGAAATTGCCGACAAAGAATTTAAATTAAGAACACAAGACAGATTCTCGAGCGCAACTAGACGTGTACTTGTGTTAGGATTTTTGGCAATGGTTGCATTTATTAGTCTTGCGCCAATGTTTACTCCAATCGATATTGCAGTGCCAGTTGAAAAATCATCTGGTGGGACTTATTTGTTTGGATTGATTGATACAACAAAACGATGGACGGAGTGGGAAATTATTCAAGGCGCAGCAATGTTTCGTTCATCATACGACCAGATCATGTTAATGGTCTTTAGTTTTTATGTAGGTAGTTCAGCAGTTAAACGTTAATTAAAAAAGGAGATAGTTATGCCGATGGTTGGAAAGAAGAAGTATCCGTATACGAAAGAAGGAATGGCTGCGGCAGCAAAAGCCAAAAAGAAAAAAGTAAAAAGAAAAACAAAGAAAAAAACAAGTTACGCATAAAAAAAGCCCCACGCGAAGTGGGGCAAGAGGTGTGATTGGAGAATCAATGAAATACTAACCAAGCGAATTATATGTCTCGTAAACTCGCTCAACGTTATTATAACCATATTTCTTTGCCAGTGTCATAACCTCTGAGTCTCGATAAGTTTTCCCATCAATAAAAGTAAACAACTGTTCGCCTTTATCCCATTTGTTTAGCGCCACCATGTAGTACGGCCCAAACTTAATGTGTTTGATGCGTTTATTAAACTTACGAAGGTTTAAACTAACCATATAGGCTTGCCACCAAGTAAAGCATTGTAATCACGGCCATTGCGCCAATCGTAATCCCGATCAAACCGATGACGTTAACTTCAGTAAATAATAAGGCATTGCGCTCAGGATCGAGCTGCACTTGATCTTCTAAAATGCGACCAGTTAGAAACAACTGTTCCATTTTTTGTTTCTCAACGTCAGATGGATTTGATGTTCCATTCTCCCAGTGGCTTATTCTTGTGCGACTTGTTCCTAATAATTTAGCTAAATCCTCTTGTCGTAAGTTTAATTTTGATCGGTTAGCTTTAATGTTCTGGCTAAGTCTTAAAGACTTGGTTAAATTTTTATCAGGCATTTTCCATCTCCTCTATAAAATCTTCAATTTGTAGTTTTGCATTTTCAAATCCTGCCGTGATAATAACATTTTGGTTAATGCTTTGTAAATAATTGTGCCAGTCCTTTTGTTCCGGGGACACTCGACCACCACTAGATTTCTTCATTTCGATCCACAGCATCCACGCTGGAACGTACAAGTCTGGAACTCCTCGCATGACTCCCTCGGCCTTTAATCGTGCCGCAGTCGCGATATTTCTTTGACCGCCGTTTGGTATTGCAATGATCCTTATTCCTTTGTAACTTTTGCGGAACCAACTTACAAACTCTCGTTGCTCAACGTGTTCAGAGCGACCAGTCCCTTTTGACAACCTTGTAGTATTTCCCTTCTTTCCGAAAACGTATTTCATCAGGGCATTTTCCTTTATTCATTTCAAAACAAATGTCGTCAAGCGACGCCGCATCTAAAAACTGAAAAGAAATTTTAGATTTATTAGCAATTTCTGCTAACTTAATTGTAGCCCTATTGCCGACAAAACCGTCATGCGTCAGTGGAAAATATTCTGATATGACTGGATCGCTTAACAGCTTAGAGTAATATTGGACTTTCACCATGTTCTTTCCACTAGCCCTAGAGGTATGCGTTGACCATAACCAAGATTCTACCGAGAGCGCATTGCTTGAGCTGCCCATTATGTCAATGTCTGACAAACGGTACTTTTTTTCTTTTGGCGGTGGGAACTCATATCCACAGTCTGGGCAGACTTTAACCGCTGGCGCTATCAAACTGTCACACTCTGGGCAAGTCTTTACTGGCGCCTCTCCAGTGCCTTTACCGGCCTTGTTTGGCGGCTGAACATTTGTAATTGGCCCATGCATCTGCACAACGCCAGCAAAATCTAGCACCAAACAGTGATCGGTGTGGCTCTTAATGCGCATACCACGCCCAGCCATCTGCACATACAGCCCAGCAGACATCGTTGGCCTTATCATGGCGATTAAGTCGATGTCTGGATAGTCAAAGCCGGTAGTCAGGACGTTGGCGTTTGTAAGCGCTCTCAGGCGTCCAGACTTGAAGTCGGCAATGATGCGCTCTCGCTCGATCTTAGGCGTCTCTCCCGTGATGCATTCCGCAGGGATGCCAGAGTCCACCAGCATATCTTTAATGGCGTGAGCGTGGTCTACGCCAGCGCAAAAGAACAACCAAGCCTTACGGTCGCCAGCCAATTTAATCACTTCGCGCACGACTTCCAAGTTTGTGTGCGACTTATTCACAGCGGCTTGCAATTCTTTCTCAATAAACTCGCCGCCTCGACGGTGTACGCCTTTGACGCTTAATTGCGTTCCTGTCAGTTTAGAGCGCAGCGGCGCGAGGTATTTATCCTCAACTAGCGCCTCGATACTGGTCGGCTCAATCAGATCATGGAATATGCCCTCTTCATCGGTCAACATCCCGTGACCGAGTCTGTACGGCGTCGCAGTCAATCCGACAACGCGCAGCGCAGGATTAATAATCTTGAGCGCATCGATTAGTTTACGGTAACTGGTATCCGTGTTATGCGATATCAGGTGAGCTTCATCGACAATCATCAGATCAATATGCCCTATTTCGTGGGCCTTGTTTCTGATAGACTGAATGCCTGCAAACGTGATTTTGCAATGGGATTCTTTACGCCCAATTCCTGCTGAGTAGATGCCGAGCGGCGCGTCTGGCCAGTGCAAAAGCATCTTTTCCGCATTCTGCTCGATTAATTCCTTGACGTGTGTCGCCATTAAGATACGAGTGTCAGGCCATCTTTTTATTGAGTCCTGACATATCGCTGCAACGACGTGCGACTTTCCGCTGCCGGTCGGCAAAACAATGCACGGATTCCCGTACCTGTTAAACCGAAACCATTCGTAGAGTTGATCAATCGCTAAGTTCTGATACTTTCTCAGCATTCAAGTTATCCAGTTTATCAAGTTCATCGGTCACCAGTTTTGCGTAGCCCTCTATGTCAAGCCATGAGTCTCGAAGAAAGTAATTGCCGCACAAGATCCGAGCCAGTTTGTTGCATATCATGTCGAGACTCTCGTTCATGTACGCTGGCATCGTTTTGTAGTTTGGCGACTCTCGAATGGTTCGTTTTAAGAGCTGGCTGGTTTTACTAACATAAGTGTAATGTCCGTATTGCCCGTGACGCTCGGCTAGTGTATCTACTACATTATTTTTAAGCATTTACTTTCTCCCTTAATGTCATGTTGTACTCATTTGTTTTTGCTTTTGAAACAAAACTTGGATCAAATTCAAGTTTATTTTTTTTAAACGGTCGGTAATCAACGTGGTGATGCCAACGATTAAATCGCCAAACAACTTTTGCAACGTCTGGATGCATATCGGCAAGCATTTGGCTTTTATCTTTCGTGCCGTCTGACTTGTAAAATTCTTTTGTGTTGCCGCCAGACATTCTTTGTGTTGTAACTTTTCCTTGTAAGAATGCGTTAAATTGAATTGTGCAAAGTCCATCTTTTAAAACTCGCAAAGATAAATCTGTATCTTCGTTGTAACGTCCACGCCATCGATATGGAATGTCATTCTTTATCAGTAAGCAGCTGTAAATTCGCGTGTTTAAAACAAATGGCGGAACAGCATCGGTTGATTTTACAAATGAATAATAGTTTGGGCCAGAGATGGCAACGTTGGAATATCTCTCAGTAAAATCTTCCATGCATTTAAAAATTGTGCCGGTGTTTGTTTCCCATTTTTCATTTCTATTTAAACGATGGAACGCATCCAAGTTGTCGTCCATGACCCAGTGATACCGATGACCAGAATCGATGGAATGATTCCATGCAAAATTTCGCGCAGGGCCGGGCCCCGTTCTCGTATCACTTTCTCTAGGCCAAAACGTATCGTACTCAGTTTTATATTGTCGAGGCAGAACAAGTATCTTTCTCTTGTCAATTACTTTTGCATACTCATCGTACTCATTTTTCTCAACAATAATAAAATATGGGACTCCCATATATTCGAGCGCTTTCGATGTTAAACGAGAATCCCATCTGCCTTTCGACACAATATAAACTGGATGCTTAGGATTCATCCTGCCACTCTTTAATTGCAGCTCTAAAATGAGACTTAAATGGATGCCATATGCTTTTTGTTTTTGGCGTCAACTTTTGCCCAATTATTTTTGCAAACTCGTTTAAATCTTTTTCTGAATTAAACCGAATTACAATTTGAGAAAATGGTTTTTGTTTTTCCTGAATAAACTCAGGCATATCAGTCCAATGATTTTCGGACTCGATTAGATTTAATTGTTTAATCATCCTGATATCTTTCCCCCAAAGTCAGATCTTAAATTTCCAATAAACTCGTCTGGACTCAGACAAGCATCCGTATTGCTAACAAGCTCACTGCTTGCAAAACAATCTTCTCCATTGCCGTTCTTAATGAACTGGCCGTTAATCTCAAACGTGACAACATTAGGATCGTCGCTTTCCATCCTCGGCCAAGGCACAACGTCTCGATGGAGGATATGATCCTCGCATCCCTTGTGCTGAAAATCCTCGGGAATGTTGTCCGCGTTATGCCTGTTGCACGTCCAAGTGCCGTTAGGTTTTGGCTCCGAGTGAGCGCACGTCCGACAGTTAATTTGTTTGGTCGGTTTATTCTCGTGGCAGATATGTTTCGCCGGACACATCTTGCAAGCAAACCAAGTTGGATCGCTCGACAGTCTTGGCGGCGCTTCCATTGACGTCGCAATCCATTCTCCCTTGCGCAGTAAACGCTCGGCAAACTCTTTATCAAACTCGACAATCTCGGTGTACATCTCGTCGTTGTCCTTGCACACGGCGACATACAATGCTTTGTGTATTTCTTTTCCAAGCATATACACTTGCATTTGTGCATAGTGCATAGGCTTAGACTCTTGAACGCCTTTCCTCGAAACAGCGTCAAAAGAACGTTTGTTGTGCGTTTTAAATTCTGCTAAAAATTCTTCCATCTCATGACCGGGTACGCCGCTCTTGATCACGCCATCAACTGATCCGCTAACGTGTCCGCCAAATTCGACACGCGCCTGATTGTTGCCAACGTCACGGATATCAATACCGATTGCTCGCAGATCACTGACAATGGTGCGTTCCTCATCGTGGCCTCGACGGAAAAGCCGTCGGATACGACCGGGGAAGTTCTCCGCAAACGTCCACCGAAACATATAAAAAAGATAGCGCTCGCACTTATGCCCGAGCAAACTGCCGCCCATATGCCCACGCTGCGTATCAGTTTTCTCTTGGTGGTACCTGTCGATCAGTTCTACGATTTTGCTCATTCAATGCCTTTTATTTTTTGTAACAATTCATCAAGATGCGAGTCTCCCCTTTTGCCTTTTCTTTCCATCTTTAAATACAGTGCATATTCTATTTTTCCCATCACTTTTTTAACTATATTTTTTTGGTTTTTGGAGAACAAATAATTTAATTCTCCCGCGCCATAAAAAGCAATCTCATCTAACATCGCAAGCTCTAAATCCGTCAGTTCTATTAAATTAGTTTTTGTCATCACGAGTACCAATTTTAAAAAAAGAGGGCCGAAGCCCTCTGTTTATTTAGCCCAAGGCGCGGTCGCACCGTTGGATTTTTTACTTGGCGGCGGCATATCAGATCCACCTTCCATTGGTTTCCAATCTCGGACATCGTTCGAGGCCGCATATTGCTCAGTTGCAGCCCTAATTGTTGCCTTGATTTTTAAGTCCATACCAACCAACTCATCGCTGTCCTTTGGTAAAGCGCTCATGCCACCAGCCATAGCAATCTGACTTAATTGCTTACGACCAATTGACTCGGCTGTCGCACTTTTATTGTTAATGGTGACGTTGCCAAAAACAACGCGGCCAGCGTAGTCACCACCAATTATATCGTACCTAAGCGAGAGAAAGCGCCCATTTCCCTGCTTAGTCACTTTCAACTCGGCGCCCATAATGCGAGCGTCGTACCAGCCGTCAGG
>Ga0181392_1000097_pt1 | contig 28906 bp, 48 predicted proteins | sample 15SPOviralmetaG_FD_130083 | JGI IMG/M metagenome (GOLD analysis project Ga0181392, IMG submission 130083) | Marine viral communities from the oligotrophic San Pedro Time Series (SPOT) site, San Pedro Channel, CA, USA - 15 SPOT_SRF_2010-09-15 | ecosystem: Environmental > Aquatic > Marine > Strait... | reverse complement strand
TTTTGGGTACCCGTTCCTGTAACAGGAGCTGTTGGTGTTGTCCAACTAAGCTGAGAAGGAGTATTACCATCTGTGGTTAATACTTGATTAGCGCTACCTTGCGATGTTGGTAACACTAAAGTATAACTAGCTAATGTCCCAGAGTGAGGTGGACTTTGAATGGTGACACCGTGGTTGTTATTCCAGCAGTTTAATTTTATTCTTCCATCTTGCGAAGTTCCGTCTCCTTTTATTTCTAGCAAACCGTCTACAATTACTTTAGTAGCGCCAGCGTCTTGAGAAAGCAAAGAATCATTTAATGTTTCAGTAGCCGTCCACATAGCAAATGTGTTAGCTGTACCTGACCCTGTTAAAACAGAAGTGTTATCTATTTTTTGCCAACCAGCAGTTCCAGCACCTCCAGCATCAAAGAACACAGCCCAGTCGCCCACATGCCAATCATTATTACCATCTAGGTTTTCATTACCTGCTACACTTACTATATAGAAGTGACCGCTTACGCCTTGGCCTGAGTTTAGCGTTGGCGTATTAGTAGAAGCATCCCATGTCCCTTCATATGTTAAACCAGCCTCATAGTTTTGCCAAACTAAATTACCTAAGCTATTAGATATAAGTATTTGATTACTTACACCTAGTGTATTAGAGCTATCTTTTATAGGTCCACCTAAAGTTGTAGGTGATTGAAGCACTATTGTGTTAGATCCAGATCCTAGCAGTATATTCCCTGAAGCGGTTAAATCAGTATTAACAGTTAAAGATCCAGCTATAGTTATAGCAGATCCAGCAGGATAAATATTCTGAGACATTATAGACCCAGTTATTTTTTTACCCCCTTGATTAAAAACAGGTATTTGAAAATCACTAGCTAAAGGATCTACAAACCCAGCGCCTTGATTTATAAAGTCAGCTATCTGTTGAACTGTAAAATTCCTTGTTATGTTCTTTTGCTTTCCACCTACGGTTACGGCAGAAGTGCCGATAAACATATCATCGGCATTTAATTGTCCTTGTTCTGGATAACTATAAATTATAGACATATTTTTATTTTGTTTTTTTGTTTATATGCATGGATCAGCTAAATTAACTACTCCGTTAGATCCTATGCTTATATATGCATTAGTTGTACCATTTCCAATTGTAGCTTTGTAAATTCCACTACTAGGGTGACCTGTTCCGGCTACTGAAGTATATACAATATCTAATGGCTCAGCATAAGGAAGATTATTTCCTGAGGCTTTTTCTAAATAATATGTATTATTTGTTGAACTAGCACAAGCTTGTGGAACGCTACCTTTAGTTGGCCCTATTGGAAATGCAGTTCTACTTAATATAACATTACCAGTTAATGTACCTGCAACATCTGTGTTGCCTGCAACAATAGCTGTGGCTGTAGTTGGCGTAAAGCTTTGTGATGTTACAGTGTAATCAGTTGATGTTTTAATTATAGTAGCCGTAAACTTAACGGTTTGAGTTGTTGTTCCTGAAACAGGATCTCCCGGCGTATAAGATTGTGGACCAATTCCGCTACCAATGACTTCAGAATAATAATAAGTATCATATCCAGCTGCAGGTCCTGTTATATTTTTAGTAACTGGGTCTATTAAAGTAACTGTACCAGTTGTGCTTGTTATAGCGCCTGTTAATGTTATACTAGCTATATTAGATCCAGAACCTATAGTAACAGTTCCACTTGTTCCAGATATACTAGCACTAAAGCCTGATCTAGGAACTACAGTAGCTGTAACTGATTGAGGTGATCCAAAAGCAAAAACACTAGTGCCACCAGAAGTTGGCGAAGATTCTATAAGATTATCATAAGATCCGCTCAATTGTATATCATATTCAGTACCTAGTGTTCCTCCTGTGATACCGCTTATATCTATATTGTATGTCATTAAGTAATTTTTTCTACTTAAAGTTCCAGATAAAGTTGCACTTACGTTTTGGCCAGGAGGCCCTGCTTTATAAGTAGAAGTAGCAACACTATAGGTTGCGGCTATAGAATAAGATGGGCTAGATTGACTTGCTCCAAAATAGTATTCAGCTTGTTGGTTTGACGGAATAGTAGCTGTAACATTCCAAAGAGTGGATGATGTAAAAGAAGCACCTAATGTTCCAGTTTGCTGAGAAGCATTTTGTGTTATATTGTATGCTGAACCTTGAGGCAATCCTAGTATTGAATTTGCAACATTAGTAAGGGTTGCATAACCTGGGCTAGCAGGTGGAACTGCAATACTACCAGTTAAACTTTGAGTAATGGCAACTGTACCAGCAGCAACAGTACCTGTTATTACTTGAGGATTAGTTCCAGTAAACACACAACCACTATTTGTTGGTGTTATTGTAGATGTTAAAGTATAGTTAGTACCGATAGCTACATTAGTAAGATTTTTAGCGTCTGTAAATGCTGGAGAGCATGTTGTACTTACCGTAAAGTTGGGGCAACCGGCACTTGTTGTTATTCCAGTGTCATCTATAGTAAATTGAACTGTACCTGTAGTTGGCGCAGTTGAGGTTGTTAAATATAGTGTCGATGCATCTTTTGTGACAATCGCATTATACTCAGTATCAGTTAAAGTAATTACTTTTGTAGCAGTTGGTACACTTGTGTAAGTGTCTGTATCGTTTTGCACGGCTTTACTGTCAGCTGCATCTACATATGTTTTTACTGCTGTTATTGAACTTATTGGTAAAGTTTCAAAAGTACCTTTTTTTACACCAGTTGTGCCTTTTTGAAAAGCAAAATTATCAGTACTAACTGGATCACCTGAATCAGGTATGGTTATATATGTTACATCACCAGAATATCTAACCCCTATTTCTGGGTCTATGCTTGAAGTGCCTGAAAGAAGCTCAAGTCCTGGCCCTGTATTAAAAGCTGTTACTGTTCCTTGAGATTGACCGGTTACTGTTAGTGTATTTACACCACCAGCTCCTTCAACTATTGTTAAACCGCCACCACTTACTAAACTAACAACACCAGTGTTTGATACTGTTACATTACCAGTGCCAGAACTTACGTTTATACCTGTTCCAGCTAATATTGAAGTAACATCACTAGTTGGGAGTGGTACATTTACTGTAATATCGTTCCCTACATTAGTTACCGTAACACCTTCGCCAATAAAATTAAAAGAACCAACATCTGTAGTCAGTGGTATGCTTTGATTTGAAACAGTTATACCTGCTGATACTATAGGTGCCACCCATTGGTTGTCTCCACGAAGAAAAGTACTTGCAGATGGAGTACCTGTTGCAGCTAATCCCATTGTAATTACACCAGCGTCTATGATTGGACCACCTGTTGCGCTTAAAAAAGCATCAGTTGCTATTTGAACTGAAGTAACTGTGCCTGTACCTGTAGCAGCATTAATTAAAGAGACTAAACTTTGCACAGTAAAGCTCTTAGTAGCGTTGTCTTCGCCTACATCTGTGCCGATCAAGAGATCATCTACAGTGGGTTGTACTGTTGGGTAAGAATAAATTATTGACATGTGTTATATTTTGTTATGGGTATACCTGTGTTGTACCTATGTACATCGCACTTATGGTTGTAGTACCAACATATACCGCTGATATTGAAGTTGTACCTACTTTTGCAGCCATTATTTTTTATTATAGTTTATATTACCAGTTTTATAGAAAGGACCGCCTTCTGTTCCAGCATATTTGTTTTCTTCGTTCATATTAAGGTATACGTCGTATGCATGATCTCCTACGCTTGCTGCTCTATCAGGATAGTTACCTGCTTTAATACGTTTATTTGATATTTTTTCAGTTCTATCTAAATTTCTTTCTGCTTGACGCACTGATCTCATGCCTTTATCTAGTCTTCGTTCTATACGATCTAGTTTCTTCTCTTGTCTTTGGTACTGTTTTTTAGATTTATTCGGCATATCGCTTTATTTACATTATTGTATACTATATATACTCACATGTTTTACATATGATTTACTAGATTTACAAACTGAATACGGGAAGTGTGACAACAGCCCCTTACTAAGTAACTTTAATAGGCTAATGTCACTGTTTTTGATGCTATTATAGGGAAGTATAGTGCTACACCCTAATATGCTGGTTATCAACGCCTTACCAAAACGTTTTAGTTTTAGCCCAGCCCCCCTTGTTTTCATGATTTTTGCTCTAGGTTTTCAGCTTTTACATGTTAGGCCCCTATATATTCAGCCTTTTCTCGCTATAATAACTATTTATAGTACTATAATAACTATAAGATTATGTTATATTACAGTATATGACTAGTTGTCATGACATTATGTCACTGCACTATACATTCATACACTTTTCACTACATAAATACATTTACACCTTTTTACAAACTTAATACGATACTATATGGATAATATATATGTAACACAAAAACAATAATATGACTGTACAAAACTTAGCAAAGCAAGAATTAAAAAAAATGAATGAAAGCTATTATGGCAGTGACGAGCAAATTAAAAATGAAATAGCTATAATGAAATCTAGTAAGATAGAAATGCTTTACAATGAAACTATAGAAGAATGGCTTTACAAAGTAAGTACGAGTGTAAATGGATAATAGTAATGAGAGTTTTATAAAATTGATTGCCTCTACAATATTAATCAATGAAATGTGCAAATGGTTTATGCGAGTTCGATTCTCGCTTGCACAACTAAATATAAAAATATGAATGCAATAGAATTTATAAATGAAATGAATCATTTAGCAGAAGTGCACTTTGGTGAATTTGGCTATGATACATGTAGTGAAGACGAGAAAAAAGCAGTTATAAAACTGTTATTACATAACTTAAATAAATAATAATATGAAAAATTTCTTTTGGGATAATGATACGTTAGTGTATTTTAAAGAGCTAAAAAATATGGGTGAAGATACATTTCTTCGCGAAGTAGTAAACTATGTTAAATATGATTGTACTTTAGAAGATGGTGAAACATATGAAGATTTGCAAGTAAGTTTAATTAATCAAGTAAATGAATTATAATATGAGAGAAATAACAATGCAAGTAAGAATGAAAAGGCTTCAAAAAGAAGTACAAGAAAGAGTAATAATGAATGATGGAAATCTTAAGCAAAGTTTTCAAGATGTGTTAGATCATTTATATAAAGAGCATGAATTGTATTTTGACAATGACAGAATTGTGCAAGCAATGGATGCAATGAGAGATATTAATACTCTGAAAGAAATGATAAACAAATATAATACAAACTAAATACGAATAACTTAGGATAATATAATAAAGTTTAACTGATGAGGCTTTAATAGCCGAAACTGGCGACAACGATGGACGAATACCAACTCTATCGCCGGTCTTAAACAATAAAAATATGAATAACATATACGACAAGAAATTTGAATTGTACCTAATAAAAAAAGGTTTTGACTTAGATACAATTAGCTTACAAGAATGTTTAAAACAAATAAAAATATGGAAAAGCAATACAGAAAACGCATAGCGTACTTATCAGAACGTAGTAGATTTTGTTTAACAAGCAGAATACAACTAGTGCAATTAAAAAACGAATTAAAAACATTATTATGCAAGTAGAAATAGACACAACAAACTTACAAAACACATTAGAGCAATTATATGATCGCAAAATAAAACTAATTGCGTATGCGAGTGCTGATAATATAGACACATTAGTGCTAGAAGGACACGAGGAAGATTTATTTACTTTCTACTTTGAATGCTTTAATCCTTTTAATGAATGGACAGACGCAGACGTAGTAAGATCAGAGTTTCATGCTCATGTACTTACAAAGTAAATACGACAACAACTGGATAATATAATAAACAAATAAAATATGGATTTACATTTAGCATTAGAAAACAAACATTTAAGAGACTTACACGAAAACTTTAGAGACGAAATATGGGTAGAATTCCATGCGTCAATGATCAACAACCAAGATGATTTTTACGATTACTTTCATCATTGGATAGATAATGCGGTTATCTACACACGTGATTGCGAAGCTATACTAGAAGGAAATAGCGAATACCATTACCTAGAGCATGATGTTTATGGTCGTCCTGATAACATCGCACAAGCAGCTTACGCTTGCCTTTACGATTACATAATGGATCACAATGACACGCCAAACTGGGAAGAAATGGAAAATGTACTAGACAAAGCATAATATGATAGATAGAAAATACAAAAGAGCATTTAGCACAATATTTAATAAACCAAGAATAAGATAATATGACACAAGAACAAATAGAAATTTTAGACAGAGTAAATAATATAAAAGCAATCAAAAACATTGATGACAAAGTAAACTATGTATATAACGCATATGACTTTGGCTTGTCAAAAATGAACGAAGTACGTAACTACTTTAAAATCAACGCAAATGGATGATGATATAGATAGAGAATATCAAGAATATTACGAACAAAAATATTACGAATACATAACACAATTACTATATGACAATGAATGAATTAAAAGAATACGTAGCAAATCAAAAGCGAATAAAAGTAGCTCAATGGAATAAACAACGCGAAGGCAATTACTGCCAAAGCTTTACACAGAAAGAATTTGAACAATCTATGGAAGTTGATAGAATTAAAACTAGAACACGTAGAACACATTCAAAAGGCAACTTGTGGAATTACTATCACACTAAAGATAGAGAGCTTTTTACAAAGTAAATACGAATAGTATTGGATAATATAATAAACAAAACAATATGCAACGAAATAAATACGGAGATGTCACAGACAAAAGATTTGAGTTCTACAACGGTAGAAAAGGATTATATAGCGAAATTGAAAGAGGCGAATTTGTTGGTTACACTATAGTGTTAAAAAGCCCACACCAAGACACTTATATTAATCTAAGAAATTACAACGAAGCTTGGGATACTATAAACCATCACTGTGATAACTACGATAAGATAGTTGCAATAGATGAACTACGTGGAGCATATCTGTCTAGCGAACAAGGCAAATGGGGTAGACAAGATAGCTTTTAACGTCAGCACAAGGTAGTTTAACTGGTAAAATATTAATCTTGTTTGAGCACGATCATTCAATAGGCCTTGAGAATGCGAGAGGTAAGAGATTAAAGTTTTGGGTTCGAATCCCAACCTTATGCCTAATACAAACTAAATACGAATACAAAAGGATAATATAATAAAATAAACAAAAACAATATGACAACATTACAAAAATTTCAAGAACTAGCAAAAATTAACTTTGTAGAACACAACGGCGACATCGAGATCGGTACAATGAGCACGGCTGATGGTTATGATGTGCATTACATAGCTGCTGACTTACGCAATTTAAACTTCGAAAATGAAATATTCTATTATCAACCAGACTTTGATGCAATTATGAATGCAATAGACGATTTACGTTTTGCAGGCGAAGAAGTAAGTGTTGCATGCTACGATGTTGACGATTACTTTGACGAATACTATATGCTTGATTACATTTCGGACAACATGGACGAAGAAGAATTTGAAGAGTTTACAGAAAATGCATAAAGCATGGCGTTTATATTTGCTTGATAACAAGAGCTTAACAGAAATAAGTAAACTACTTAACATAACTAAAAATAAATTAAAAACACAATACGGATTAAAATGAATACAATCAAAAAAGTAAACAAAACTAGAATTAAATTAAATGGTAAATCTTATAAAGGCTATTTAATCGGTGATCTACCTCCAACGTTTGGCTACATCAAAGATGAGATTGAAAACGAATTTGGTGAGCTAGAACAAACACCAGGTATCAAATCTTGGTTTAACTATAAAGGTTTAACTTATGTATAGATTTATATTTGAAATGTACGAAGCAAAAGAAATATCATTTAAAGCAGCAACAAAATTATTAGAAAAATATGAACACACAAGAAATAAAAGATAAAATAACAAATAAATGTTTTTCAAAAATAGAGTTTTTAAAGCTAGAAATTAAAAGCTTAGATAAAGCAACACCGCACTTTGCGTATACTCAAGAAATGATTGATGGCATTATAAGCTTTAAAGAACGTGAGTTAGAGCTGTGGAATAGAATAACCTATTTAAATGAAGTATATGGCGGGAAATAAACACAATACAGAGTTCAAACCTATAAAAATAACCAATTACACTCTATCGTATTTAGATCCTAATACAGGTCATCAGAGTAGCGTTCAAGGTACAGCAATACAGATAATGAAGTTTATATTAAATCAACAAATTACAAACTAAATACGAACTTAATAGGATAATATATATGACAGACAAACAAATGGATGACCTTGCAACACGCGTGGCTACTAAAGTAATAAAAGCTATATTCAATGTGTCATCAGAAGTTCATCTAGTATTCGAGAATCAAGACAAACAGTCAGATTACATAGTAGAAAGCCAAGAAGATCTAGACAAGCAGACGCTAGAACTAGAGTTAATGCGACTACAAAGCTTACTAGACAGATATTTGCAAGAAGAAAAGTACGAAAAAGCACAGATAATAAAAAGAAAAATACAAATACTAAAAAACAAATATGATAAAAACAATTAAAGAAGGTAAATTTGCAATGCTTGCATTCGCTCAACAGAAAAAAGAAATCAACTGGAATCAAACAATGTTCTTACAACCTAAGCTTGATGGTGTACGCTGTATATTTACTAAGCAAGGTGCTTACAGTCGTACCGGTAAAAAGTTCAAAAACGTACAACACCTACGTCGTCAGCTAAAACCTTTCTTTGCAGCTAACCCAACTGTTGCGCTTGATGGTGAGCTATACAATCACGACTTCAAAGATAACTTCAATAAGATTATATCTCTTGTGCGTACTCAGCACGCTACTAAAGATCAAACTCTTATTCAGTTTCATTGCTACGATTATATTCAAACAACTAACAAACATTCATACGATTATCGTAACAGATGTATACGTACTATGGCTAAAGGCTTATCACACGTGTACCCTGTATCTACTACGCTAACACCTAACAAAGGTTTAGCTACTATATTTAACAACCAAAACCTAAAAGCCGGTTACGAAGGTTCTATACTACGTACCAACCTACCTTATGAACACAAACGATCAAACAACTTACTCAAATTCAAAGCATTCCAAGATACAGAAGCAACAATCACTGGCTTTGTTGAAGGAAAAGGTAAACGTAGCGGTACGATTGGGAAGTTTCTTGCTGTGGATTCTAACGGTATTACTTTCGGTATGCCTGTTATGGCGAGCTATGATGTTATGCGAACCATGCTTCGAAATGCCGACTCATATATTGGCAAGGTAGCTACATTTACGTACTTCCAAAAAACTCCAGCAGGTTCTTATCGTCACCCGCTATTCAAAGCAATTAGAAATTATGAATAAAATAAAAACACTAATAATATTAATACTACTGCAATCATGTTATGTTGAAGACATACTAGAGCAAGATGTTTATTTAATACCAGAAACAATGTGCGACTGCGTTTATTATGATGATGAGATAGGTAGATGGAGCAAGATTGAACTTAGACCAGGTCAATATCAAGTCGGCTGGCTTTCTTATTCAAGAAAAGGTTATTGTGAGAAAGTTATGAAAGGATATTTAATAGACTGTTAATATGAATAATATAAGTTTAGTAGATAGCGCTTGGAACTGTAGTTGCGGCGCTTTAAATGCAGGTTATTTAACAAAATGTGGCAAATGTAACAAACAAAAAGATAATGATAAAACTATATAAACATTTAATTCAAACAAATTTATTTAATTTAAATCAAAAACGCAAAAGAAAAAATGACAATAAAAATAGGAAACAAAAAGATATGGTGCACTCGCAAAAGAGATCATAAATCTTTCTTATGGAGAAATATATATGACTTAAGAGAAGAGATAATAGACGACGTGATGTTAGCCGTAAGAAACGACAAACCACTTGATGAACCAGAGTTAAAAAGAAAAGCCTTATTAATAAAAAAGTATAGCCGAAGGCTAAAAACCATTTCATTTTGAAATGTGACAATAGGCTACTAATTATTAAAGAGTAACAGGCTAATGTCACACCGAAGAATAGAGCATTTAAACGATAACCGTATCATATACAGGAGACTTCCTGTAATAGATAAACCTAGTCATTCGTTTGATTGGGGCTATTTCTACGAAGACGGTACGTATGAGTTCTATGATTTATTTAGAAGTAAGGCATTGATTAATACGTATAAGTCTCTTAGATGGCATCTTAGAGTTATCTGGTACTTAAATCCACAGCTTAATCTAGAAGAGTTTAGTAAGCTCTCTACATTCATAGCTGACAAGCGTAATGGATTTACTACATTTACAATGCAACCAGATAAACTTAAAAATATAATACGAGACATAGACAAAACAGATTTAGAAGAACCGCCTAATAATAAACTACGTAAAATAATTTTTAAAGACTATACTATGCTAAGCATGGCAGATAAATTAAAGATCGTAGGTAAATTAATCGGAAAGCAAAGTAATATTGATAGTGAACAAATATATGATAGCATGTTATTATTAAATCATGAAGGACAAAAAATAACTATTAAATCTATAGCTGATATTCTAAACTGCTCAGTCAGAACAGTACACAGAAAAATGAACAAACAACTTAAACAAGAAAAAAATACTTTAAATGAAAAAATATAACGTAAAGAATTACGTACGATATAAAGAAGATGTTAAAGCTTCTCAACCTAACGTTAAAGAGTTGACTGAGTACACTAGAGAAGAACTAATAACAAAGTTCTTGCCTCTTGTAGAAAACATAGCACGTAAATTTTCTACAACTCAGCAAGCTTCAGGCGTTATGTCTATCAACGATATAATTCAAGAAGGTTCTATTGGCTTAACAAAAGCAGTAGACCGATTAGATTATTTAACTTTAGAAAGTTCTGAAGATAAAGAAAAAACTTTAAAATCTTTCTTTTCTAAAAGAATTAAAGGATCTATACGTAGAGCTATTGATATAAACAGAGGTGATATACGTATACCAGAGCATAAAATGAATGAAATACGTAAGAATCCTAAAGATGAAAAGATGGTTAGCATGTTCTTTAACAGTATCTTTTTAAGCATAGATGAATCTCCTTACACTGACGATGAAGATATGATGTATCAAGTCCCTGATAAATCAGAACCATATAATATAGCTTTAATGAACTCTTATTTAAAAAGCTTAATGCGAAAACATTTAAGCGATAATGAATATGAGGTGTTAAGATTATCTTATGGATTAGATTGTGATAAGCATTCGGCTAAGCAAATAGCTATTAAATTAAACATAAAAGGTGCTAGCGATTATGTAAGAGTTTCAGAGCTAAAGAAGCAGGCGGTACAAACTTTAATTAAAAATGTAGACCCTGCGCAAGTGATTGACTATCTGTAAGTTAAATATTAATATAAATGTAAACAATGTTTTATATATGTAATTATATATATAAGACCAAACACCAAAACACCTATGACAATAAACGAAAAGTTATCAACTATTCAGACAAAGTTTAAATCGAAGAAAAGTAGATTTAACTCCTTCGGCAAGTACAACTTCAGATCAGCCGAAGACATTCTCGAAGCAACTAAACCCTATTTATTAGAACTAGGAGTATCAGTAACAATTAACGAAACATTAATTGGTAGCGCGCCAATGCCTATATTAGAAAGTAAAGCAACTATATCAGATGGTAAACACGATATATCTGCAACAGCTTTAGTAGGTGTTGACTTACTACAAAAGGGTATGCAAACTCCACAGCAATTTGGCTCAGCAAGTAGCTATGGTAAAAAATATTCTTTAGGAAATTTGTTTCTAATTGATGACACGCAAGATAGTGATGCTAGTAACGACCACAGTAAAACACCAATGAACGCTACGCAAATAGCTAAAGCAAAAGACTTCATTAAATCAGGTGGTAAATTAGAAGCTATCAAAGCTAAGTATGTTTTAACCAAAGAGGTAGAACAAGAATTAACAACACTATAAATGAACAAAGAAGAAATTTTAAAAAAGTTAGAGGTGGATGAGCACTACTACGGAAAGTTTGGAAAAAAATATCTAAGTAACTCAGACATCTCTACTTTATTAAAAAATCCTTTAGCGCTTCATACTCCACAAAAAACTATTCCAGCGTTTTTAATTGGCGGTTATTTTCATACTGCTATACTAGAACCTGACAAGTTAAAAAACTTTAAAATAGTAGAGTCGAGTACGAGAAACACCAAAGCGTATAAAGAGATCTCTGGTGGAGAGTTATGTTTACTACAGCAAGAGGTAGATCAAATTGAGTTAATGGTAGACAAGATGATGTCTAATACCGTATGCAAAGATCTTATCACTAGTGGCGATGTTAAATATGAAGTTCCTGGCATCAAAGAGATTGAGGGCATGATGTGGAAAGGTAAGGCTGATATAATTAATCACAGCGAAAGATTAATTATTGATTTAAAAACTACGAATGATGTAGAGAAATTTAGATACTCTGCAACTAAGTACAATTATGATAGCCAAGCATTTATCTACAATCAGTTATTTGGATATGAAATGTTATTTATAGTCATAGACAAAAACACCCATCAAATAAAAGTATGCGAATGTTCAAGTTCATTTTACGAAAAAGGTCAACGTAAAGTGCAAGAAGCTGTAGCTCAATATGAGTTATTCTTCAACAGTAAAGATTTTGACCCAAACCAATATTTTAAAACCGAAACCCTTTAATTATGGCAAGAGCAAGAAAAAGAGTATGTACAGTAACAGGTATCAAAACTAATGAAACTAACTTCTATGCAAATCAAACTCACGTAAAAGCAGTAGATAATCTACGTAGAAACACTGGAGCTAATAAAGACCAGTTAACAAGAATGTTCAACCAGTTAAACACTTATTAGTATGGCGAGTATTATTAAAACAAGTATTAATCTAGATCTTATAGATAAGAGTAAGATCTATGTAGGTAAGAAAGGTAAGTATCTACCTATTACTATTACATTAAACGATGAGATCGATAACTTCGGCAACAACGGTCCTGTAATTGTAGAACAAACTAAAGAAGAGCGAGAAACTAAGTCTCCAAAGACTTATTTAGGTAACGTTAAGGTAGTTTGGACCAATGGTAGTAATGTTGCTGTACCGCCTAGAGATGATGCTCAAGGCAATGGAGGCTTTCAAGCAGCTCCACCTCAGAAACAAGTAGAAGACGACTTACCATTTTAATATGTTAGGAAGTTCTGATTATGATGATTGGATCTCCGACGTAGGAGATGGAAACACTTTAGAAGATTAATATGAACACAACAGAGATCAATGGATTCTTGATTGATAAATTCAATCAATATGGTCTTGATGAAGGTAAACCGCAAGGGACTTGTCCTTTGTGTTCTGCTGATAGACAACCCAAAAACCAAAAAGCTAAATGTGCTTCTTATGATTGGGAACGTGGTCTCGGAACTTGTCACAATTGTAATACTAGTTTTCAACTACATACTTACGAGCGTAAAGGTCAATCTGAAAAAGTCTATATAAGACCAGATATACCACTAAACGTTCAAAAGGTAAGTACTAAAGTTGAAGACTGGTTTAGTACAAGGGGAATTACTCAAAAAACCCTCAAAGATCTTAGGATCGGCGAGGGTCCTGAGTGGATGCCTCAAACCGGGCAAACCGAGAATGTTATAAAGTTTAATTATTTTATCGGCGATCAACTTATAAACATTAAGTACCGCGATGGAAGAAAGAACTTTAAATTGTATAAAGGGGCTGAGAAAATCTTTTACAATATAAATAGTGTTGTTGGTTACGACGAATGCATTATAGTTGAAGGCGAGATGGATGTGCTAGCTTTACATGAAGCAGGTATACCAAATTCTATATCTGTTCCAAACGGAGCTACATTAAACTCTAATAACTTAGATTATTTAGACAGTTGTATTGATTACTTTGAAGACAAAGAAAAGATCATATTAGCTGTTGATGCAGACGAAGCAGGACAAGCTTTACAACAAGAATTAATAAGAAGATTAGGCGCTGAAGTTTGTTTTCTAGCTTCATTTGAAGATTGTAAAGACGCTAACGAATATCTATTAAAACATGGCAAAGAAAAACTGGCAGAGTGTATTACCGGAGCGAGACCGGTTCCGCTTGAGAACGTCACGACGTTTAAAGACATTGAAGGGGAAATTACCGATTTTGTTAAAAATGGTTTTAAGCCGGGATTTCAAGTTGGCCTTAAAAATTTTGATGACATCTTTTCAACTTACACTGGTCAATTTATTACAGTCACTGGTATACCGTCTAGCGGCAAGTCCGATTTTGTCGACCAAATGGTTGTTGGATACAATCAGAATTACGGTTGGAAAACAGCGTTTGCTTCGCCAGAAAATGCACCAACTTATCTCCACGCACATAAAATAATGCGTAAGGTTTGGCAAGACATGCCTAAAGCTAGCGATATACATGGGGATAAATGGAATCAGGTAGCTGACCACGTTAACGAAAACTTTTTCCATATAGATATGGAACGATATACCTTAGAATCTGTACTACGTAAAGGCGCAGAGCTTGTAAAGCGTAAAGGTATTAAATGTTTAGTTATAGATCCTTTTAATAAAGTACGTGATGTTAATTCTAAAACAGAAGATGTAAATAGATACACTATGGAGTATTTAAGCAAAATAGAAATATTTGCTAAAAAGTACGACGTACTTGTATTTATAGTTGCGCATCCAACTAAAATGTATAAAGACGCAAATGGCAAAATCGAAGAACCGACTATGTACAACATTAAAGGAGGTGGTGAGTGGTATGACGCTAGTTATCACGGTATACTTGTACATCGTAATTATGAGGATAGGACAGTTAAGGCAAAAGTGCTTAAAGTCAAATTCCAAAACTTAGGTGAAAACGGAGCTGAAGCTCATTTCAAATGGGAGCCAAGATCAGGATGCTTTATACCTCACGAGCCAATGGATATGTCTAACGAACCTATGCCCTGGGAATGAGTGTAGGATCTAAAAGAGCTAAAGAGCGAGCTAAAAGAAAATTACCAGATAACTATATGCAGTCTAAAGAAGAAGAAAAGGCTTACTTATATTGTGTTAAAAACGATATAAGAATAGGACCTGTAGCTGTTGAAGAAATTATAGGATCTTGGGCTGTAGGTGTAAGTTTACCAGGTAATCATAAAGTAGTTCATAAGTCTCCTGAGATACATGATAAACATAGTATTATGGAAGCAGTATATAAATATTGTATTTATTATTATAATAAAAGAAAACAATGAAAACAAAGTTTAAAAACGCAAGAGAAGCTTTTATTTATTTCTACAATGAGATAAACACTAATGGTGTTGCATTTGGAGATACTAAAGCTTTATTTAACGTAGGTTTTACTTTAGAAATGCCAAGCCAAAAGAATATTAATGTTTTAAATCCAAACAGAAACTTTAATTTAGAGTATGCAGAGGCTGAATGGCAATGGTATTTATCTGGAGATCCTAGTATAGATAAATTAGGTGACATAAATGGTAGCGTTCCACCTATTTGGGAACGTATGGCTGACTCTGATAGAAAAGTAAGATCTAACTACGGTTGGCAATGGGAGCGCAACCATCAATTAGATAAAGTTGTTGCTATGTTAAAGTGTAATAAAGACACTAGACAAGCTGTAATATCTATATACGATGGTAAAGAAATAAGCACTTACGCCAAAGACACGCCTTGCACTTATGCCGTTCAGTTTACTATACTGCATAATAAGTTAGAGATGTCTGTTCTAATGAGATCTAACGATCTATGGTTTGGTTTTTGTAATGATCAATACTGTTTTGCATCTTTACAAGAATTAGTGGCAGAGAGGTTATCTATAAAGCTAGGAAGCTATTACCATTTCGCTCACAACTTACATTTGTATAACAATAAATTAAAATAAATGATGTATTATTTATACCATATTCCAGGTAAAAAGATAGGTGTAACAAGTAATCTTAATACAAGAGTTACGCTTATCCAAGGATATAAAGCAGACGAATACGAGGTTCTTGATTCTAGTGAAGATATAGATTATATATCTGACAAGGAGATAGAACTTCAAAAGTCTTACGGCTATAAGGTTGACATGCAAAAGTATAATCAATTACGTAAAAAATCTAATAAAATGAAAATAAACGCAACTGAACAAACCTCAACGTTTCCAGTTCCTTTAAACAAATTAAAAGGTAACTTAATGGACAATATAGGTTTAAAATGGGTTACAGAACACGGTAAGTTTGAATTAACAACAGAGTCTATAAACTGGATATTAGCAAATGCTAAAACATCTATGTTTAATTCTAAAAGATCTTACATCTACAATAAAGCTTTCTATGAAGCTTTTTTAAGTCCAGAGCATAATGTATCAGCTCCACAGTTAGAAAGCCTTAGGTTTGATCTAATACGTGAATGGGCTGAGCAGAGAGGTTTATATAAGAAAGGTAACTCACATACACAATACGTTAAACTACAAGAAGAAGCAGGTGAGTTGGCTAAAGCTTTGTTGAAAAACGATAGACCAGAAATTATAGATGCTATAGGCGATATGGTTGTCGTGTTAACTAACTTAGCGCACTTAGAAGGTTTTACTATAGAAGAAGCTATAGATTCTGCTTATAGTGTTATAAGTAAAAGAACTGGCAAAATGATTAACGGAACATTTGTGAAAGATGCAGATTAAAACTAAAGACGAAATAGTACAAGCCGTGCTCCATAAGATGGATCAACGCAGCTTAATAGGTCAAAAGAAATACGGTGCAACTATGATGCAAGAAATAGTTGGCCAAAAAAAAGACTTAAATAGATTTTTAGTAGACGTACAAGAAGAGCTTATGGATGCTTTACTATATATAGAAGCAGCTAAGCGCTGTTTAGCAGATGAAGTTGAAGAAGCTATGCTTAGACGTATCGATGTTAAATATGAAAAAATATCACCCTGTGTAGCTCATGCTTTTGAAGAAGATGATGATCGCATGGATGTTATTGGTCAAAATGGTAATACAGGAGAGCATTATGAGAAGAAAACCTTATAAAAGAAAGAAAGGTCCTGTTCAGTCTAAAAAAGTTTCTTATGATGGAATAACTTTTGCTTCAGGATTAGAGCGATATATGTATATGGCTCTAAAGAAAGCTAAAATAAAATCTAAATACGAAGGCGAAACTTTTGTTTTGTTAAATGGTTTTCATTTTGAAAACGAATCTTATGAAAGACAAGCAAACGGCAAAGGTGATTACACCAATAGAGGTGCTAAAAGAATATTACCTATAAAGTATACGCCTGATTTTATTGGACAAGATTTTATAATAGAAACAAAAGGTAGAGCTAATGAATCTTTTCCTATGAGATGGAAATTATTTAAACAATTGGTAACTAATCAGTTTCCTAGCTATACACTGTATAAACCACAAAATCAAAAAGAATGCGATATAACGGTAGGGCTGATCCTAGAAAAGCAAAAAACGTAGCTAGACAAATGTATGCTCAACGCCAGGTAGATCGGTGGGTTAAATGGAGTATTGAAAGCAAGGGATATGTTTTTTATAAAGATCTTGTAGAAAAGCAAAATGAATTTAACATAATTTGTTATGAATAGAAATTGGGAATTATCTCTTGGTTTTTACCCAGGAATATTAATAGGCATAAGAACTTATGAAGAAAAAGAGTTTAATGAACATGTGTTATATCTACCATTTTGTGTAGATATAGCTTTAAAAATTGAAAAGTAATGGGATTATTTGATGAAAGAATAGCCTATAAACCTTTCGAGTATCCAGAATACTACAATGAAGGGTGGTTAAAACAAGCTCAGGCTTTTTGGCTTCATACTGAAATACCAATGTCAGGTGATGTTAAAGACTGGAACGAGAATTTAACAGAATCAGAGAAAAATCTAGTGGGAAATATCCTACTAGGTTTTGCTCAGACTGAATGTGCAGTTTCTGATTACTGGACACAGAACGTGGTTAGCTGGTTTCCTAAACACGAAATAAAACAAATGGCAATGATGTTTGGTTCGCAAGAAACAATACACGCTGTTGCTTATTCTTATTTAAATGAAACACTGGGCCTTGAGAATTTTGACGCGTTTTTACAATATGAAGCTACAATGGAACGTTTTGAAAACCTTACTAGAGTGGATGATAAGTCTACACGTAATATTGGACGTAGTCTTGCTGTGTTTAGTGCCTTCGCTGAAGGTGTATCTCTTTATAGCGCTTTCGCTGTTTTATATAGTTTTCAGCTGCGTAATATGCTTAAAGGAATAGGTCAGCAAATGAAATGGTCTGTAAGAGACGAATCCTTACACAGTAAAATGGGATGTCAGTTATTTAGACACATGTGCGATGAAGATCCAGAATTATTAGATTCATGCAGAGAAGATATTATTGAAGCAGCAAAAGCAATGTTAGATGCAGAAGAAAAATATATTGACAAAATGTTCGAGCTCGGTGACATCGAAAACCTTAAAGCCTATGATCTTAAACAATTTATCAGAAAACGTCTTAACGAAAAGCTACAAGAACTTGGTTACTTCGACCTCGGCCAATACTTTGCATTTAACCAAGACGGAGCGAAAAACCTTGATTGGTTCTATCATCTTACCGGGGGGCATACTCATACTGATTTTTTTGCTGTGCGTCCGACTGATTATTCCAAAGCAGGTGAAGGAGAGGATTTTGAAGATATTTGGTAATGATATACTTTCAAGATAATTTTTTAGATAAAGAGCTTTTTGACTTTATAAGTAAAGATTTAATTGACTTTAAAGAAGTTGATGCTGCTGGTAAAAAGTTTTGGGTTATAGAGCCTACTGATTCTTTCAATGAATATATGACAAAAAGAATAAGTTTAATAGAAGGTTGCAAAATAAAAAACATTTTATCTTTTTTTAGACAAGCTAAAGAAAATCAAGACAATACTTGGAGAATACATAATGATTCTATAATAAACAATGAACAACCAGATAGAGCTATAGTTTATTATATTTCAGATAACAAACGTAAAGATCTAAATGGAACTGCTTTTTGGAAACATAAAGAACATGGTTTTAAAATGGCTGATGTTGATTCTAATGAATTTAATAGATTATTAATAGAAGATGCAAACGATACAAGCAAATGGCAGTTAGAATCTGTAGTTGGTCATAAAAAAAATAGGTTGTTATCTTACCCTTGTAATTATTTTCATAGTAAATATCCTAATGAATTTAAAGAAGATAGAGTTGTTTTTGTAATGTTTTATAAAATAAGTAATGAGAGAGTGTAATATATGTAAGAAACGCAAGAAAGATTCTAAGTTTAAACACGCTGGTAAGAAAACTTGTCAGCGCTGTGAGTTTAGGTGGAAAAAAAGCTTTTTAAGGTTATTAGTACAAGATCGTAGACTTAGTGCTAAAGAACGTATAGCTAATAGGTTAGGTTACATGGGTACGGCCTTTATAATGATTTCACCTTACTTATTGCCTTATGGCAATATAGGAGCTATAACATATATTATAGGCGGAATAGTGTCAACACCACAAGTTTGGGTAGCTAAGCAATGGAATTTAGTCGCTGTAAATCTAAACGTAATGATAGGATATTTAATTTATTTAATTAGTAACACATGAGTATAATGATAGAAGATTACGTTAGACAAACGTATAAAAAAAGGTTTAAAGATAAACCTGTATTAATAACAGAAAAAGACAACTGTTATATGGTTACACATCACAAAGATGCTAGCCCAATTATATTAAGTAAAACACAATGGCAAGTAAATTAATATGAAAGAATCAAGTTTAATTGAAATGCGCAACAAAGTAGACGCATTAACAAGAGTGATGCAACAGGTTATATACGATATTAACGAAACTAAAGACTTATCTAGAGGTACATTAGAAGTTTTAAAGAAAATACCTGGTTATAAAAAAGCTGTTGATGATCTTAAAACAGAGATAGAGAAAGTACAAGAAATTAAAAAATCAGTAGAAACTAAAGAGAAAAAATTAGATTTAAATGTGGAATAATGAGTGGATCAAAGGATTTGACTACCCAGAATGGGGAGAAACAGAAGTATACAAGAAGACTATATCCGGGGGATATTTACTTAAAGGAGAGACGCCCAGAGCAGCATACACAAGAGTGTGCTCAACGGTGGCTAGACGATTGGATAGACCAGAGCTTGCAGAAAAGTTCTTCAACTACATCTGGAAAGGATGGTTATGTTTAGCCTCGCCTGTATTAAGTAACACAGGTACAGATAGAGGTCTACCTATAAGTTGTTTTGGTATTGATGTTGCTGATAGTATAAACGATATAGGTAAGAAGAACTTAGAAATGATGTTACTCGCTAAACACGGCGGAGGAGTTGGCATTGGTATTAATCAAATCCGACCCGCTGGAGCTAAAATTACTGACAATGGAACATCTGATGGAGTGGTGCCGTTTTGCAAAATATACGATTCAACAATACTCGCCACTAATCAAGGATCTGTCAGACGCGGAGCTGCATCAGTTAACATTAATATTGATCACTCCGACTTTGAAGAATGGCTGGAGATCAGAGAACCTAAAGGAGATGTCAACAGACAATCACTTAACTTACACCAGTGCGCAGTGGTCGGTGACAAGTTTATGCGAAGACTTGAACAAGGAGATCAAGAAGCTAGACGTAAATGGGGAAAATTACTACAAAAACGTAAAGCAACTGGAGAGCCTTATATACTCTTTAAAGGCAATACAAATAAAAACAACCCAGAGGCGTACAAGCAAAATGGTTTAAAAGTTCATATGACTAATATATGTAGTGAAATTACATTACATACAGATGAAAGTCATAGCTTTGTTTGTTGCTTATCTAGTTTAAACTTAGCTAAATATGACGAATGGAAGGATACTAATATTATTTATGATTCTATCTGGTTTCTTGATGGCGTACTTGAGGAATTTATCCAGAAAGCCAAGGGAAAAATTGGGTTTGAAAACTCTGTTAGATCTGCAGAAAAAGGTAGAGCACTTGGACTCGGAGCTCTTGGTTGGCATACTTATCTGCAAGAGAAAGGGTTACCGTTTGAAGGTTTATTATCTCAGTTTGAGACTAGAAAGATTTTTAGTCAAATTAAAATTGAAAGTGAAAGAGCTTCAATGGATCTTGCTGAAGAGTTTGGTGAACCATTATGGTGCGTTGGTACTGGTAAACGTAATACTCACCTTCGTGCTATTGCTCCAACAGTTTCTAACTCAAAGTTATCAGGGAATGTTAGCCCTGGTATTGAACCTTGGGCTGCTAATGTTTTTACAGAACAATCAGCCAAAGGAACGTTTATAAGAAAAAACCCAACACTAGAATTAGTTTTAGAAGATTGTGGTTTAAATAATGAAGAAACTTGGAATAAAATACTAGAAGATGGTGGATCTGTACAGGGAATTGAAAGGCTGGATGATATACTTGTGGGTGACCATGATATACCTGCAAAAGAAGTTTTTAAAACTTTTAAAGAAATTAATCAACTAGAATTAGTTAATCAAGCAGGTTTACGGCAACAGTATGTAGATCAGTCAGTTAGTCTTAACTTAGCTTTTCCTTCTGAAGCAACACCTAAGTGGCTCAATCAAGTACATTTAGATGCATGGAAAAAAGGCATAAAAACTTTATATTATGTTAGAACCGAAAGCGTCTTACGTGGTGATATTGCTGCAAGTGCTATGGATCCTTCTTGTGTATCTTGTGACGGTTAATTATTAAATTAAGAAAGGGGACCACAATAGTGATCCCCTTCTTGGTTACAGGAACTTTTGGGTATGGTGCCCATTTTATTTTTGTCCCTATTCTTTACAATCGCAATTTTCTTTGCAATCACATTATTCGTTGATACTTATATTAGAAATAAGGTTTTAAATTTATATATGTAGAAACAAGTATACGTAATCTTTTTACGTCTTTAATATCATTAAAATCTATACTATCTATAGTTTCGTTTACTTTTTCTAATAGTTTAACAGCTGTATTGAATGTAGCATCATCTAGTTCTGCAGCTTTTAATTTACTCATATTAATTTCTTTTACTTTTTTAAATATATTATTCTTTACAATCGCAATTTTCTTTGCAATCACATTCTTCATTGTAATTTTTAAACATTAAAAAATACATAAGTGAGTTCCATTTCTTTTTTAAATATATCATTTTTCTCCACATTTTTTACTTGGGTTAGCAACCTGTCTCCAGTCTTGTTTAACCCAATCTTTTAAGTTTTTACTACCAGTTCCGCTTACATTAGATTTACTTGATCTTTTATATTTACCTTTAGCAGCAGCAGAACGTTTAGCGTTTATAACTTTCTGTCTTTCTTCTTTGCTCATACTAGCTATTTTTGCTTTTGGTAAACAAACTTTACTAGTACCACCTCCTTTTGTGCCTTTATTTAGAGGTGAAGTCATGTAAAAAGCCATTTAGCATTTACCTTTTTTCTGTTGCTTTGAAGCCCACATATTAGCATAAGCAGATGGATATACTTTAAATTTTCTTTTTGCAGCGGCTTTACAGCTTGCGGTTAATTTTCTTAATAATGGTGTTGGCATGTTTTCTATTTATTTAATAAGTCCAAATTGTTGTTTTAGGTGCTCCAGGGTATCCAATACCTAAATGCACAAAGTTACTTTTTCTTGATATTCCTATTCTTTTAAACCCACATTTAATAGCTGCAGCAACTAATAAATATGTAGCTTCTCCACCAACACATTTAACATCTACAGCAGCTCCATGAGCATGTTCACCTGGTTTATCTTTAGCCGCTTCAATCGGGTGGTCTGGAGATCTATATGAAGAATTTATTATTATAGGAAAACCATATGTTTTTCTAAGAGGATCAAGCATACCTAAAAGCTTAGGATCCATTTTATCCATGTTTCCTTTAAAATCTTCCGTGTCGCTAAAGTATTTTAATTTTATGTTATTCATCTTTTAAAATTTTTTCAGCTGAATCTCTATCATCAAAGTCTAATGCTGCTTTTAATATAATCTTATCCATAACATTATCTTGATTTTCAAGCATTTGTTTCTGTAATTCAATTACCATGTTTTCTAAATTATCTTTAGCAGCAACTAATAATTCAATCTGATGCTCTTTCTTTTCTAAACTAGACTTTAAAGCATTAACATCATCAGGTTTTGCTCCAGTTATAGTGCTTACCACTATACCTATTGACGCACTAATAGTACCGATTAACATCATTACAACCTCTTTGTTTGTATCTAAAACTGGATACTGCATTAAAATAAATATAATTGCCATAACTAATAGGAATATAAATAAGCTTCCTATGTAGTGACGTAGTTCTCTCGCCACACCGTTTTTTGGTAAATTCATTTAGTTTTCTTGTTTTTGTTTGTTAATAATTGCTTCAACTCTGTCACTTTCTAATCTTAAGGCTCTTATTTCTTTTTTAGTTAACCCTAGCTTTTCTAATGCTTTTACTTGATCTTTTTTATTTAAACCAAATAAGCTATCTCTTTTTGAAACTTTTATTGTTTTTACGCTTTTTGGATCAAGTATCGCTTTAACTCTGTCTTCTTCTAATTTTAAAGCTTTAATCTGTTTTTTACTTAATCCCAAACTAAGCAATGAATCTATTTGCTGTTTTTTGTTTAAATCGTAAAGCTTATCCATATCTGTTTTAGGCTCAACTTTTTTAACTTTACCTTTACTATCTTTTTTTATACCTAGTTCCCAAGCTGACCAACCTAAAGCAAGTGCAACTCTTTTGTAGTATTCTATATTTTCATCACCAGCATCTTTGATGTTGGTTATTTTCTTTATAGCTCTATCTAAAGGTACGTTTGTTATTGCTGATATTACTTGTGCGCTAGCTAAGTATGCTGGATTGTCTATGCTCCAACCCATTGTTTTCATTTCTTCTTGATTCCAAGAAAAAGATCTACCAGCTGATTGAAGCTTACTTACTTTAGATGATACAGGTGGAGATATTTGCAATACGCCTTTAACCACAGCGTCTTGATACTTAGGGGCTTTTTTATCTGCTTCTTTAGCTAATCTTATAGCTGTGTTTTTAACTACCGATACAACAGCTCCGCCAACGCCTATACCTCTAAGTATACTATCGGCCATACCATTAGCTATGTTAAAGTACTTTTCGTTACGTTTTTCTTCTTCTTCGTCTTCATCACCAAAGCCTATAGCAAATAATGCTTGTTGCAAAGCGCTAAATAAAAGGTTTTGCGCAACTCCATAGTATATGATCTTAGATATATTTGTTTTAGCATCTCCTCGGCCATTCTTAAGATCACTAGCAGCTTTTTTAATTAATCGTGCATATTGTGCTGGAGTGTTAGCAAAAGCTAATACAATGCGTCCTAATGGACCAGCTTGTTGTTGACTAATTTTATCAGGTCTACTTGACTGTTGAGACTCTTCTGCTATTTCTCTAAAATCTCTAAAAGCTATTTCTTCAGCTTCAGCTTCTGTTAAACCTTCTTTCTTTAAAGCTTTAATTCTATTTCTATAAAACGTAGCTCCACCAGATGCAATAGCAAAACTATCAGCTATCTGCGTTGGTAAGAAACCTAGTTTAAGAAGTCCTGCTACAACATTTCTAGCGCTGTTTCCTGGACCTTTAGCCATTTCAGCAATATCAGCTTCATTAACATTTAATTTAATGCCACTACGTCTGTCTAATAAAAACGGCGAATTAAACAACTTTTTAAAGTCTGACCAGTATTGAGGTTGATTAGCAAAAGCTTGCCCAGCTTTTAATACATTATTATCGGTAAAGTTAATAAAGTTTACAGCTGATATAGTTTGAAGTACAGCTGATCTTGTGTTAAAAAACATGATAGCACCAACAGAATTAGTTAACCAGTCTGTAAATCTTGATGTTATAGTATCAGTACCAAAAGATCTGTTTCTACCAGTCTTCATTCGATGCAGCATATTTTCCATTGCTACTCTATATGCTTTGCCGTACGCTGCTTCAAGTTTATTTAAGTTAGCTTCAGAAAATATTTGATCTACATTTTGTTGCCAAACCTCTAAATATTTAGATCTTTTAGTTGTGTTTAAAGATTTTATAAAATCAGTATCAATAGTACCAGCAACCCAACCAGCATCAGGTGAAGCATATTCGTCACCTTTGTTTATAGCTATTAGCTGGTCTGCAAAAGCTGTCAATTCCATATCCGCATTAACAAAATCTACTAATTGTTTTTGATCTTTTTGTGATAGTCCAGGAACAGCCATGCCTTGTTTATCCCATATAGCAACTCTAACAGCTTGCTCTTTAGTAAAGTTACTGTCTTTTATTTTCTTACGTAAATCTTTTGGAACTATCTTTAATGCTTTTTTAAGACCTCTATAATCTTGCATCATGCTAACACGATCATTAGCAAGGTTTTCCATAGCTCTAGCAAACGGATTAAGTAAGTGAGCTTTATACCAAGCCATTTGAGCTGTACCAACATCGCCTTTTCCTAATGTAGAGTATAATAAACCTACAAAGTCTTCAGCTGATGGTGGAATAAAGAAGTTAAATCTACCTTTATTAGCTCCAGCAACTTCAGCTTTAACTCTAGCATAAGTTTTGTCAGACGCTATACCTGTTTTGTTTTCTATAATATCATTAAAGTCTTTATTAAGATCTAATGATTTACTAAATTTAAGTTCTTCTGTTTGACTGTTATTATCAGTTTCTTGCATAACGTTTAAAACGTTATTATTAAACAAATCAGACTTGCTTAACTTTACAGTAGCTGGAAGCTTGTTGTTATTTGCTTTAGCTGGTTTAGATAATGTTTCGTTAAAAGCTGGGTCTATAAAATTACCTGAACTATCAACACCATATATTTCGTATACGGTTTTATCTTGGTACGTCATTAAAGAATTTGGATCTATACCAAACGCCTGTTGCGCCACGTTAGGGTTGAAGTATCTAGACCAAACGTTGTCAGTTTCTATGTTAAATCCATCTGGAGTTTTACTTTTGTATGAAAACTTTTTTCCATCAACTCCATTTCCAGCTAATTTGTTATCGTCTTTATCTAATAAAGCTCCTTGAAAGTAATTTTTTTCAACATATTTAAAGTTTTTAGATACATTGCCAGACACGGCTTGCGTAAATAAATATTTAGCAACAGCAGAAGCTGGCAAAGTGTGCTCTTCTGTAAAGAGTCTATTACCTTGATCGTCGTAACCTTTTTCTAACGTGCTAAACCTAACAGGCGAGCCTCTTCTTATGAAGTGACCTTGCCAAGCTGAAGTAGATTTTAACAAAGCTCCAACCAAAGCAGCGTCTTGTTTGTTTTTTGATTTAGAAATAAACTGCTCAAAAGTTAAAAATATACTTTTTAAAGCTTTAGTTTTATTATCTTGTATTCTTATAAAATTATTATCTTTAAGTTGAGATAAAATATTTAAATATTTGACTTTTTTAGTTTCTTTAACGTAATTAGCAGGCGTAAACAAGTCTTTAAACATTTGAGTTTCTTCAGCAAATTCTAAACCTCTTTCTGCGCCTTGTTGTTCAGCTTCTGAAATCCAAGCATCAGCTTCTTTTACGTCTAGAAAAAATACTTGTCTATGGTGTGTTCTAATTTTTTTACCTTTCGCATCAACTCTACCCGTATCTTTACCTGAAGCTCCTTGAAAAGATCTCCAAAATATTTTAGGTAGTTCGTAAGCAAGCCCAGTTTCTTTTACTAAACTTAAAAACTTTTCTCTTTGTTTAGGATTTGTTAAGTCAATGTCTTCTAGACCTAAAGTTTTAAATATAACGCTCCAGTCTTTATCGTTTTTAGCAAAATCATTTTCACTTACGTTAAAAGATTCTTGCAAAACATAGTCTCTAACGTTTAATAGTTCTGTTTCGCTAAACTTTAAATCAATTGGTCTACCTATAGCCTTGACAACGCCTTCTGTTGATTGATCTTTGAAGAGGCTTTCTCTTTTATCTGCAACACTTTCAGTTTGTATAGTTTCAGGTGTAGCATCAAAAGCAAACTCTTCAGCTAAAGTTTCAGCCAACGCGTCTTTTCTAGTGCCTTTTGTAGACGCACCGACGTCTCTACCTAAAAAGTTTTTAATAAACTCTGCTTTAGATATTTTTTTCTTTTCAAAAACAGCATTACCTTGAGCTGTTTTCTCTCTTACTGGCTTACCATTTTTGTCTAATACAGGTTCTTTAAAGGCTTTAAATCTTTTATTTATAACCTCTTGAGGTATAGCTTCGTATATAGCTTCAAAGTTATCTCTTAAAAACGTTTCATAAGAATCTCTAGTGCCTAATACATCTTTAGCTATAGTAGTTTTTAATTCAGTTCTAAAAGCTTTTCTTAGTTCTTCTTTAAAATCTTTTGATTCTACAGAAGGCAATCTAGTTCCAAAAGTCTTAACAACAGCATCTCTTACTTTCTGAACAACCGCATCACTTATTGGTATAGATTCTCTTAAGCTTTCTTTTGGCTTTACTGGCTTTTCTTTTTTCTTGTCTAGATCAACCTCAGAAGATGTATCAACAGTTTGCTTAGCTTCTTTAGAGTCTATACTGGCACCCTCTTGAGTAATTCCACCTATTTTTTTAGCTCTTTCTAATATTTCAGCCTGTCTTGGTCCTAAAAAAGTACCAATAACAGTATTAACTTTGCCTTGATCTGGATTGTAGCCTTTAAATAAAGGCACGTTTCTTCCAGGAAAGATACCTTGAATTTGTTCTGTTACAGCTGTTTTAACAGCGTCTATAGGTATACTACCAGTTGGATTGAATTTTATAGCATTACTTATAACGGGCCAATTACCTTCAACTACCGCTTCGATTGCTCCAAATTTATCTTCTGACTTAGAAGAAGGAGAGTTTATAATATCTACTAATCCTTCGTTAGTAATAACACCTTCTTTATTTAAGTTAATAAACTCTTTAGCTTTTGGCGTTACTTCAGTTCTAGACTCTTTTGTGTTTATGTCAAGTTTTTTATCTGAATCTGCTTTTTCTTTTACTTTACCTTTTTTAAGCTGCGAAACGTCTTTAGGGCTTAAGGTTTCTGTGTTTACTTTTTTAGATAATGAATTTAAAAATTCAACTACATTTTCATCACCCTGCAATACAAAATCTCCATCTGTATTTGTAGATTTGTTTATTCCATTATTTATAGTTAAACCTAAAAGACCTAATATACCTTGATTTTTTTTAGCCTCTAAATCAAATCTTTTAGAACTTACTTCTTCTAAGAAATTGGTCAAAACCTCATCATATCTACCTTCAGCTTGATCTAATTTAGTATTTTTAGAAACTCTATTGTAAGCAGATTCATTATTTTCTTTCAACCAAGACAAAACAGTATCAGCCATACCTTTAAAAGCCTGCGGATCTTTAGCAAAACCTAAAGTAAAAAGCGTATGCCCTAGCTCATGTAAACCTATACCTGTTTTACCATTGTTTATTGAGTTTTCTTTTATTACAACAATATCACTAAAAGAATCATTTGGACTATAGTTAAAACCATTAACTTGTCCCGATTTTATACCTTCAGTTACTTTGTTTAGTTCTGCTTCGGCCTGAGCTTCTGTTATTTTTCCGTTTTTAACTCTAGCCTCTAAAGAAGTTCTAAACCCTTCAATAGCTTCAGACTTTGTTTCATAAACATTAAAAGTTTGTTCTGTTCCAGATTTATTTACAGCGCTAATCGCTTTTTTTGTTTTATCTATATTCGTGTCAAAGCTTTCGCTTAAGTATATTTTTTCAGCCTCTATCTTAACGGTAGCTTTATCTGCTTTTTTACCTTCACCTATTAATTTTTGCTCTGCTAAGCTGTTTAATCTATTCAACTCATTACTTGGCAATAAATTAATGTTTATTTTGTAATCTTTTTTAAAGTCATTTATTTCGTTGTTCAAGTAATCATACTCTAATTTTA
>Ga0181392_1000096_pt1 | contig 28971 bp, 57 predicted proteins | sample 15SPOviralmetaG_FD_130083 | JGI IMG/M metagenome (GOLD analysis project Ga0181392, IMG submission 130083) | Marine viral communities from the oligotrophic San Pedro Time Series (SPOT) site, San Pedro Channel, CA, USA - 15 SPOT_SRF_2010-09-15 | ecosystem: Environmental > Aquatic > Marine > Strait... | reverse complement strand
ATTCTCTGAACGAAGTCGTTGGCGAATCTAACTTTCGTAGACCCTTTTGGATCTGTCGAAATCCCCGCCACTTTAAATGTTCTTATATCCATTTGACTTTTCTCCTTTTTTGCTTTATAATATTATCCAATCTTTTGATTGAATGTATAATACATTATAACATGGAGGCACCAAAAAAGTCAAGAAAATGGCACCTCAAATGACCCGCATAAACCTTGACTTTCTTGTCAAACATACCAAAAAGATTACCAAAATAACGACAGAACTGAACAAAACACACACATACACAACACAACTGACACACATACAAAGGCACACAACAACACAGCATAGCACAACAGCACATACTACATGTCACACAGCACCCACATGCACACAGTACTGCAACCCCGGCAACTGTGTACACCAGCGTTACGCCCGGTGGGCACAGCGTGGCGGTCCAGAAACCGAATGAACCTTGTGCACCGTTGCTGTAATGGTGGTACCGTCCTCTCTCATGGGTGTGCGAAGCACCCACTCTGCACGGTTCTGAACCACATGAGTACAGTTATACCAGAATATCACAGTAAAAAAAATTCGAATCGGGTGGTGACGACAGGCATAGTTTAAATACTCTGCTATCTTTTCAACACATTACCATTCTGAACCTGGCTCACACAGCCAACCAAGACCCCACAGCGAGCTCTCACCATTCCCCACAGCGAGGCCTACTCAGTCAACCCAAACCCCACAGCGAGGCCTACGTGGTACAGCACCGCCCAAACCAAAATGCCCAGATGGCACTACCAAAATGTTCTGAAGGTGATAGCAACCAAATCTAAATCTTCGAACACCAATTCAAAATCTTCGAACACCATGTGAACAGTCCACGCCAAGCATAGGAGACCATACTGTACAATAAGACACCATGAAGGAGCCAAAAACTGATCGCGGATGCTACCGCGAGCCTAAAGGCTCTAGCGACTCTACGCACTACCAAAAAATTTTGGCGTCGCCGCCCTACGGGCTACTTGGACTCTTGAGCTACTACCAAAATCTCACCATTGACACGAGGTCACAATCCTTGTACACTGTACTCATGAAGCACAACAAATTCAATCCCCGCAGTTTCACAGACTGGTGTTTGGTTGCCATGGGCATCATACACATGATGTTGATACCAGTGGGTTGGATCATTCATTGGTTGCGACAGCAGGACTACACACCCATCACACCAAGACGCACTGCCGGTATTCGCACACACAAAATTAGAAGACCACGCACACCACGTAGGAGAACCATCACCACACCCAGAATCAAGACCACCAAACCCACCATCACAAGAAGCCGACGTTGGGTCAAGAGTTTGGGCAGATATCAAGTCACACACTACAACAGAGAAACAGGACAGAGACACACCACACCCCGAGTGAGCGAACTGTATCCCAAAAAGTAAACCTCGTTAAATAACTGTATGAAGTCACTTACCACATACGGTTGTTCCATCACAGCAGGAGTGGGCATACCCAAGAGAGGTGCATGGCCCAATCAACTGGCACACATCATGAACATCAGCACAGTAAACAATCAGGGCATACCAGGAGCATCCACCAAAGAGATTGTGCATAACATCCTGACAACCTCACCCCAAAACCTGGTTGTGATACTGTGGCCTCAATTTGCCAGAACAGGCTTTCACACACATCAAGGCTGGAATCAAATCATGCCCAAACAAAATCATGATTATTATGAAGACTACTACACAGAATCTGATCACAGACTTCAAGCACATCAGCACATCACTCTTGCACATCACCATCTCAAGAGTGTGGGCTGTGAACAGCATCATTTCACATGGGAAGCAGATGCCTATCAATTGGAGCAACCCTCATGGAATCCTGTGACACTGCACCCCATACAGTTTGACTATCACACCATGCCTCGGGCTGAAGACAACATACACCCAGGAGTTCAAGCACATCGCCAAGTGGCTGAGGAAATGTACCAAAAAATCCGTTAAATAGATACATGAACACCAAGCAGGAAATACTTGGCTTATTGTTATTCTTTGTGATCATGATAGGACTGAGTGTGTTGATTGCTTGGCACAAGGGGCATATCAATGAAAGGATTATTGATACTATTAACAGTGTTCGTTCTGATTCCTGTGTGCATGGGACTCGTTTCATCATACCGTGCAGGAGTACTTCCTTACCAGATGCGTAGGGCAGAACGTAGACGCAAACTGTTGGACATGATTGCACGTGGCGAGGTCAAACGTGAGAAGACCCACTACGAAGCATGGGAGGACGACTACAATGGGAGACCATAACATGAACAAGCACGACAGAATGTATCGCAGAATTCACAGGGCCACCATACAGGGCATCATCATTGTGGTGATGATGATTGTGGTGATGTTGGTGTGGTAAAGAAAAAGTACTACACCAGACCCTTCAACCGTTTCAAACAGAGGGTGGCTGATGTTTGGGACGATGTGTACCTTTGGTATCTCAACACCCCCATACCCATCTATTGGAACTTTCACATCTATCGTTGGTGGATCAGAGGTGGGGTCGCGGCGTTGTTGGTGTTGTTATTAACTACCCTTATTTAGAATATGCTTCAATTGGGCACCACTGAGATCACCCTCTGGTGCTGATGGCTTCATGTGATAGCCTGAGCCGGTCTTCTTGTGTATTTTTGGATCATATGTGGTTGAGGTGTTTTCACGTGCCCTACGTTTCTTGTGCTGTTTCTTCTTCACCTAGATAGCCTCAGAATGTGCTGTTTGCTCGCTCACATCCATACACACACGGGCCTTTCGCCATTGTGCGTGTGCTTGAACAGATGTGCCATAATTCCATACATTTTTGCTGTGTTTTGCATTCATAGGTTTAGTGTAGCACAAAAACCCAATGAAATCAACCTCTCATTTGATTGACAACCAAGAGCAAATCCTGTACACTATTATAAGTATTTGAGAGGATTTGTTATGTGGAAAAAAAGCATCATCGTCCTAGCACTATTAACTGCCACAGCAAAAGCAGACACTCATCAACTGACTAAAGAACGAGGCATAGAACAATTGGCAGAACACTATGTGGATTTGATTATCCCAGACAGGTTCAAAGATATTCCCATGCCAGACATCAAGGGCGATGTCACATTGAAAAAGTTCAAACACTTTTCTTACACACCAGACAATCACAACAGTTTCACATGGGACACAGACTTGCAGTCCTTGGATCAGTTGGGACTGAAGCATCAAGGCGAAAACCACAATTCATATTACAGTGTGGATGAACATGGCGACTTTGAATTTCAGTGGAGATTCAAGAAGACTTTTTAACACAGTCGCAACCATTAAGTACACACATGAGCACAAAAGGAAAACTGTACATAGTGGGAGACAGTTTCACAGAACCCCCTAGAAAAGAAGACAACTATCAGCCTTGGTTCTCCAGACTGGGCACAGAGATGAACCTGGAAGTGGTCAACTGTTCAGGCATGGGCACCAGTCAAGACTTTGCTGTACAACAGTTGAGTGGTGTGATGCATCACATGACAAAAGATGATAAAATTTTATGGTTGTTGACCCACGCGGCAAGATTTTGGTTCTTTGACAATCGTCCTAGATTGACCAATGCCAACATCATGAACATTGATGAGGAAATGACCAAAGACGAAGAAGTGGCAGTGCGACAGTTCATGTTGCAGATTCAAAGACCACCCTTGGACCTACTGTGGCAAGACACACGACTAGGTTGGTTGAGTGCTCACGCAAAAAGAATAGGAATGCAGGCTCCACAGGTTGTGCTAGGATTTCCTAGAGTTATTCCTCAAGACAGAAAAATGTTTGACATTTTCTTTTCACACGAACAGTTGGACAATTTGAGAATCAGCAATGGTGATCTTCTCAATCACGTTGAAGCACCCGAGATGATAGGCTTTAAAGAAGGTGAGGGTTATGAAAGTGCTGTTTGGCAAGGATACGATTGTAGATACAATCACTTGGTCAAAAGCAATCACGACATCCTGTTGGAAAGAATGATCACAGCATATGACAAAGACCTACCTGTTGATCTGCTTACACCCGGTTGGACCACAGCAGTGATAGATGAAGAAACAATCAAAGATCCTGTGTTTATTGAAAAAGAATTGGACCCTTGGTCAGTTCAAGAACGACTCAACAACATTAAGAAAATGACCACACTTACACCTTGGGCAGACAAAGTAGGCATTTCAAAAATGTTTTCAGATAAAAGTAAAAAATAGTCAACACCAATTAAGGCATCAATGTGTAATTGAAAGGATGTCTTGCGTACATTTTGTCTTTGAATTCTTCATAGTACACAATCGTTAGAGATTTTTCTTCTTCTTGTTTTTCGTCAGTCATAGCAGACAGTAGATGTTGTTTGGTTGTTTTGCCTGTCTTCTCATAAGTGATTATGTCAACAGTTGCCGATGCCACACTGTGAGATGCTTTACCACTCACAACTCCTGTGATTGCATTGCCACTGAGACTGCCTATCAACGGCATACTGCAATTGGTTAGCATCAACATCGATAATATTACAACAATATGTTTCATAAGTGTATTTATTGTGGTGGAGGATACAGGGATCGAACCTGCTACCTCCTGAATGCAAATCAGGCGCTCTCCCAGATGAGCTAATCCCCCTTAATTTTAGTCTAGTTTAGCACAGTCGTCTTGATTTGCGTGTAATCCAGTGTCCTTGTTGTAGAACCATACGTAAGAATGAGTAACTCTTGTGGTACCATCTTCCGCTGTTGCTACACATTTTTTACCAAATGATACTGCATTGTATTTGGCACTAGAACAACCTACTACGAACAGCAAAGTGGCTAGAACGAATAAAGTTTTTTTCATTGTGTTTTCCTTTGTTTTATTTTAATACTAATGTGCTTGTACTATCTCCAATAGTACCTCGCACCCATGTGTTGAAAGCCAGTGTGTATCTTGTCTTGTCTACTTGAGCATTAAGGTCAACACTGTGGTTTGTCATACTTGGAAACAAGATCAAATCGAATGGTTTAGGAGATAATCTCATTTCTCTTTGATGATACAGATAACTTCTTTTCGTGTCTGTATCAAAAAAATCTTTGTGGTCAATGTTAATTGTATCAGTGAATATGTTGGTGTTTGATTTGTCTTTGTGAATTACTATGTCAGCAGTGTCTTCACAATCCGTAAGATACAATACTCCTGATATTAGACTGTTGGAATGATAATGCATTTGTGCATAATGATTCTTTTGATATCTGTTCATCCAACTGGTTGTCATATAAAATTCGTGTTTGGGATCCACATCCAAGTAGCCTAATAGAAATTCATTCACTTGATCCATTACTTTCTTTTTTACATCCGCTACCTTTGGATCGTCTAAAATATAATTGTCAACTGAGTTGTATGCAATAGAATGCAACCTCTCTTTGTAAGGAATACCTGTTGTAAGGTATGTCATTTCTTCCGATGTTAGTGGATCTATCTTTGTTTTACAGAGTGGTACTGCAAACAAAGGTACTACATGGTTATCAGTAATTGGATTCATATCTACTCTTAATTATTCTTAAAGTTTAACATAAATTTGCAAATTGAACAACTACTTTATGTCCAGTTGACTACCAGAATCACCAACAGTTCCACGCACAAAGGTATTGAACGCAAGACTGTACCTAACTTTTTGTGTGGATTTATTTGGTCTTACACTGTGATTCAAAGTGCTAGGAAACATAACCAGATCCCATTGTTTTGGTTCGATAGTGATAGTTGATTCGTTGTAGATGTAACTCATATTGTTTTTATTTTTTTGTGAGTTTAAGTCTAGGTTGACTGAATATTGAAAAAGGTTGTCCCAACCCTGTCTCTTATGGAATGATAAACCAGCAGTGTCGTCACAGTCTTCAAAGTACAACACACCACTTACCAAACTGTTAGAATGAAAGTGTTGATGTGTGTCCTCTTGGTGACTGTATTTGTTCATCCAACTGGTAGTGATATAAAATTTTTGTTTGTCTGTGTTTACATCCAGATATCTCATGAAGTCTTCAATCTGTTGTAATAGCACAGTCCTTAGACTTTGACACATGGGATCGTCTAAGATTTTCATGTTGGAAGAGTTGTACGAATTTGGTCTCATCATGTTGTAGTCTATTCTGTTTTTAAGATAATCCACAGTGTTTTCATTCACTGGATCTATTTTAGTCTTGCACATCGGAATGGCAAACAAAGGTAGTACGTTTTGATCCTGTATCATTTTAACATTGGTCCTGTTATCCAACCCACACACGAAATTCTTTTGCCTGACAGTATAGGTTTAACGGCGTGCATCAAAAAAGTAGGAAATACCACAATGCCACCTTTGGGTGTGTCTAATTTTACAATATTTGTTTCTCTGTCATCGGTTTTAATCATCAAGTCTCCGCCTTCATATTCATCGTTCATGAAAGATAAAACAGTTAATTTTCTACACAATCCATTGTCGAACCAAAGTGTGTCCACATGAAAGTCATACTTGTCTCCTTGATTTTCATAATACAACATTTCAAATTGACAAGGCCCAACCAAATCATAATTCCAAATGAGATCGTTTGCTTTCCTGGCGTATCCATACAACAACACACTTAACGGATCAAATTCATCCATAGGAATCTTTTTCACCTGTCTCATGTCATCGTTGTTGCCTTTGCCTATTCTACCTTCTAGTTTATCTTTGTCTTGCAGTTGAGTCAAAGTGTCCTGTATCAAACTGTTTGGCACAGTGTCCTTGGGAAACAACCAATACAATTTGTCTTTAATTGGTTTCATAATTAAATGTGATCACTATTCTTTTTTCTGTTGCAACAGGAGTGGTGCTACTGTGGTAATGGGCTCCGTCAAAATCAAACCATCTGTTTGCCAACGGCTCAACCTTTTCTTTTACAATGTATTGTTCACTCTTGTCTGTTTGATTGTAGACTATTGTGTCTCCATCTGCTTGATTCAAATAATACAATCCAGTTCTGTGAGGAGTATGAAAATCTTTATGAGGATTATGCACAATGGCTTCTGGTGTTCTTGTAACCAAACCAATTCTTATTCTGTGCAAGTCTTTCAATTGTTTTTGTTGCTTGTCCATTGCAGTTAATAATATAGGCAGTGTGATATCAAACAGTTCGCCCATAGGACCATTTTCTTTTTTAAAAATAAGATTTGCAAATGAACTGTGATAGGCAAGTTGTTGATCTTCCTCTGTGGCTGTCTGCTCTCCTCTAAACCAAGGAGTGGTAGGACCATCTATTCGTGTTAGAATGTTGTGATAGTGATTTTCGCCTAGCAGTTTGTCTATGATCATTTTATTTTTTTGTGATCTCTCACAGTTCTTATCAATGTTTCAACGTTTTCAATTGGAGTTTCAGGAAGTATTCCGTGACCCAAATTCATAATGTAAGGAGTTTTGCTCATCATCTTAACGTATTCTAATGTTCGTCTAATAACTTCAGTCTTGCTCATCATCAGCACTTGTGGATCCATGCCACCTTGAATGGCATAACCTTCAAGATGTTTTGCGGCCCAACTGGGTGATATGTCTGCTGAAATTGATATAACATCTGGTTTGCACCAATGGCAAAATTGTTTTACCTCTTTGCCTATCATTCTTGGAAAAGCAATAATAGGTGTGTTAGGGTGTTTGGCTCTTATGTTTTCTATAACCTGTGCCGTGGGATCAAACACACAATCAATCAAATGATCATCATCACAATCGCCTGCCCAACTGTCAAACAGTTGTATAGCATCTGCACCACAAGATATCTGTGCAATGGCGTGTTCGCTGATGTATTCCACAAGTCTTGTTAGATAATAACTTCTATCAAAGTCATCTATGTCCTGAGGCTTATCTATCTTCATCATGTATTTTAATATGGTGTATGGCGAACCAACGAAACCCAACACTGCTTTGCTGGGATCTAATTCTTTTCTAACGTTTCTAATAATTTTATAAGTGTGTTCTAGATTTGCATGAAATGTTTTAAGATCAGTCTTTAACATTTCTTCTTTGAATTTTCCAACAGTCAAAGGATCATAACTGACTCCTTGACCCAATGCTCTATGAATCATCAGCAGGTCTGAAAATATCACTGCCGCATCCATGTCATACCTTCTTACAGGTTGCAGTGTGACCTCAGTAGCAACTTCCGGATCCATAAACATGGCATCTAAACTGCCTGTTTTCTTTTTCAGTGCTTGGTACTCTGGTAGATGACGACCGGCTTGTCGCATTATCCATATCGGCAAACTGTTGTTGGTCTTATCTTTGATTGTTTTTAATAGTAGCATATAATGATATTTAACTTATTATTTGTCTTTGAAATATTTTTCGACTTTATTTGTTTCACCGGAATGTTTCTCCCAGTCCGGCATAGGATCTTTTTTGGTATCTAACACTGTCCATGCTTCGGACCATCTCTTATTAAACTCTACCCATGCTTCTCCTTCTGGATCAGCATCTGATTTGATAGCATCTTCCGGACATTCTGGTTCACACACACCACAATCAATGCATTCGTCAGGATTTATTACCAACATATTCTCGCCTTCATAAAAGCAATCCACAGGACATACTTCTACGCAATCTGTGTGTTTACACAAAACACATTTGTCATTCACAGTGTAAGTCATATCTTATTTTAACATTTATCTTTTTGATTGTCAATGTAATTTTGGCGGACTCGACAGGAGTCGAACCTGTGACCTCCAGTTCCGCAAACTGGCGTTCTATCCAACTGAACTACGAGTCCCTTTGATGTGTTGGAATAAACTCTCTGCAATCTTTTTATGAGCTTCTTCGCCAGGGTGCAGGTTGTCTTGTGCCAACGGGTATTTGTTTTTTAAATTGTGGTAATCAAAATCTATAAATCTTACTTCATTCCATTTTGGTACTTGTTCAGACATTGTGGTTTCAAGTCGCCAATGATAATTTTCTATTTCCTTTTGGTCAAGATATTGTTTGATATGATTTGCCCTTAGATAAAAATCATTGTGCATATCGTAATCATCATACAGATGTTTGAAATAACTTTTTGCTGGTTTAGTGTCTTGCCATATACCAATTTGATCCACACCGTGTTTGTTAATCACACAGGTCCTGTTGTACAGAGACCAACCTATCACAACAATGTTATTGTGATCCAACTTGGTGTTCATAATCTTGTTCCAGATTTCTTTATTGCTGGCGCCAGGTATGCCTAGATTGGCGTAAGGTATCTCTTCAGAATTTGTAGGGGCAAAATTATATGCAAGTTCGGTGGGCCATGCCATTTCACTAGGACTCTTTCCAGGATTAACTCCATCTGGAGCAATACAATCTTTCAGTCCATGACCGTATGTGCAACTGTCACCAAATGCTACAAGAGTTTTATTCACTTGCCAATTTCCCAACCTAATACAATACCGTAGTTTTCTTCGCCCTTGTGTTTTTCATATGCTGGAGTGATAAACAGATTGCCTGCTTTGTATCTGATCATAGGAAGAACGTCTGCTGATGTGTAACCTGTAACCAACCCTAATTCAATATTCCAATATTCATCTAATTCAAACTGTTTGCCAACATAAGCACTGACCCTGTCCTCAGAATTGTAAAACACACCTGCAATAGAATTGTCTACTGTGCATCTTGCGTGTGGATGTACATTGTTGTAATCTGCTTCCAGTCCCACGTGCATAGACAGAGCCAAAAATAATCCTAAACAGTTCATTTCTTTTTTGTCTTTCTACCACTTATAAATTGTGTTTCGTTTGGAGTGTTGTCTGCCAGTTGCTCTAAAAACTCTGTGAATGTTTCTGCCATTTCACGTTTATCTTTTTGAGATATTTTCTTGTTTGAAATATTTTTTACAAACTTAGGATATTCTTTGTTCAGTTTTGCTATTAGTTTTTTTCTTGTCATTCGTCCTTGAAGTCGTTGTATAGAGTGTATTTTGCAGTCAACTCTTCTCCTGCTTTAATTGTTCTTGTGGTAATGAGATAACACACAGGCTTCTGATGCCAAAATCCTTTTACATTTTTACAATTAGGTTCATCTGAATGATTGTAAAATGCTCCTAAGGCAGTTCTTATTGCACCATGTGGAAAGTTCTTGTCCAAGATATGCACAATACCCAACACAGTTTCTGCCTCAAAGTCTTTTGTAGCAAACAAACCTAATCCTTGCACTTGTGATTCTTTGATTGTGACTCCGTCTGGTAATGGTCTATACATAATGTTCCTCGTATTCTTTTTTACTTATTAATTCTAATACCACAGCATCCACTTTTGCGATATCATACAGTATCTCAATTGACTCTATAAATTTTTTGTAGTTTGTTTCCCACCAGTACAGCACAGACTCCATGTTGTCTTTGGTCACAGTGACCTTGTAATATACATCTTCCATTATGCAGGATTAAGATGATTCAACAATATCACAAGACAAATGAAAAAGAATGTAATAGATACCAATCCCATTACTGCTCTTTTTAATTGTACTAAACTACGCAATATACTTCTTTTACTCATGTTAGCCTTTCATTTTGTTAATCATTAAATTGACCATCTCATAGAATCCTGTTTTTCTATTCATGGTTAACATTTCATCCAACTTAATTGTTTTAAAATGTTCTTCAGTAATCTTTTTAGATTCTTCTACTGTTAGAGAATTAAAAATATCTAACAGGATATAGGCATATCCCGCCGCAATCATTCCATTGCTCCATGCCTTAAATTTGTCGTCTTGTCTGTCAACATACAAATCAAACATACATTGTTTAATCTTGTTGTCTATGATGCGTTTGTCTTCTGCCAAAGGATCATCATTCAACTTTGCACCCAAACCCATCATCCAATTGTAGACTTCAAGTTCATCTATGCCTTTAAGAGTTTCAATATGCTCTTTGTATTCTTTTAATTTTGTTTGGATTGTATTTTCCATAACTCCTCTGGGTTTTTCATTGTTTTTATTTCCATGGCGTTGCCATGTGGGTCTGCAATAAACATTGTTTCTTGTTCTAAGTCAGTGCCTTCAAATCTCAAATAAGGTTTGTCTATAAATTCTATATTGTGTTCTATGCATCTTTTCTTCACTTCATCAAATGCTTCTCTAGACAAGTGAACACCAAAGTGAGGCACACTGACATTGCCCATGTCTACATTGTGACGCTCTCCTTGTTTCTTTTTTGTTGGATCGGAACCATGCAGTGTCAATTCGTTCCCCCAGAAATTAATATCAACCCAAGCATCTGGATATTTGAATTCGCTGTTGTGCTTGGTACACCCTAACACATTGACATAAAAGTCAACGGCTGTCTTAAGGTCACCGGCTTCAACGGCAAGATGAAATCTGTTAATACTCATGTTTCTTTTCCTTTGCTTTAAGTGGGGAGAGCCTAGTACCCTCCCCAACTAGGATTAATAGTACGGATGGTGAGATTGGGTACTCACAGTGCCAGTCTCCCGGCGCTCCACCTTTTTGAGTAGAGTTGTGTTTGATTCCACCACATCACGCATCTATAATATATTACATAAAGTATCAATTGTCAATACACTTTGATGAAACACCAAAATAAACATTTGACATAGTGCAAATATCTGTTATAGTAAAGACTGTTGCCGCTTTAGCTCAGTTGGTAGAGCAACTGATTTGTAATCAGTAGGTCCGCGGTTCGAATCCGTGAAGCGGCACCATTAAAAGGAATACATGAAAACTTATTACTTCTGGGTAACCCCTCCTAATAAATCTCCAATGAAAGTTGCAGAAGAAGGAAGGACTGCCACTGAAGCAATGAACATTGTGAAGGCTAGATTTCCTGACGCAAAGGTTATGTTTGCTGAAGTGTTTTAGTCATTTGTTGGCCCTTGGTGAAATGGTATCACAACGGTTTTTGGTACCGTTATTTGAGGTTCGAGTCCTTGAGGGCCAGCCAACATTCCTCGGTAGCTCAGTTGGTAGAGCAGTTGACTGTTAATCAATTGGTCGTAGGTTCGAGTCCTACCCGAGGAGCCACGGTCCTTTAGTGTAGTGGTTAACACGTCCGCCTGTCACGCGGAAGATCACGGGTTCGAATCCCGTAAGGACCGCCAAAATACCTGTTAACAATATGCACACTTGACATTGCTGATAAGTAAGCATATAATAAATTCATAAAAAACATGGAAGATAAAAACTATAAACCAGTTAACACGAACAAAGTCGGCGAAAACAAATCTCCGTTCAAAGGAGCCTTGGGTTGGCTAGACAACAGACTGCCTATATTTAGAATGTTCAAAGGTGAATACTTGGACTTTCAAGTTCCTAAGAACTTGAACTATTTTTGGAGTTTCGGAGCGATACTTACATTTTGTTTGTTAGGTTTAATCATAACAGGTCTTGTACTTGGTATGCACTACAAACCTAGTGTGGACGAAGCATTCAAAAGTGTAGAACACATCATGAGAGATGTCAACTACGGTTGGATGTTTAGGTATCTGCACATGAACTTGGCATCATTCTTTTTTATTGCTGTGTACATCCATATGTTTAGAGGACTTTACTTTGGTTCATACAAAGATCCTCGGCAACTGATGTGGATTATAGGAGTGATAATTTATTTCCTAATGATGGCGACTGCCTTTCTTGGATATGTTTTACCTTGGGGACAGATGAGTTATTGGGGAGCGACTGTGATAACCAGTTTATTCTCTGCGATACCATTAGTGGGTGACATGATAGTCACAGCACTTTGGGGAGACTATTCAGTAGGTGATGCATTTTTAAACAGAGCATTTGTATTGCATTGGTTAATTGCTTTTCTTATTGTTGGTGTTGTGGTGTTTCACGTAATTGCACTGCACATGACAGGCTCAAACAATCCTTTAGGAGTTGAGCCAAAGGACACACGGGACACAGTTTCGTTTCATCCTTACATAACATTAAAAGACCTTTGGGCATTTTTAGTATTCTTGCTATTGTTCTTTGGATTTTTGTTTTATATGCCTAACTATCTAGGACATCCAGACAATTACATAGAAGCAAACCCGTTGGTTACTCCTGCTCACATTGTGCCGGAGTGGTACTTCTTGCCATGGTATGCGATATTGAGAGCAATACCAGACAAGTTAGGTGGAGTAATTGCCATGGTGTCTGCAATAGGAATAATTGGATTACTGCCTTGGTTAGATACATCTAAGATTAGATCATCTGTGTTCAGACCTATTTGGAAACAGTTTGTTTGGATACTTGTGGCAGACTTTTTCTTATTGATGTATTGTGGAGCAATGCCGGCTGAAGGCTTATGGGTCATGTTGAGTAGAATAGGAACTGCATATTGGTTCTTGTTTTTCTTAGTCATTGCACCTGTTGTAGGTTGGACGGAAAAACCTCTTGCGGTTCCAGACTCTATTCACACTGCAATGAAACTTCCTGTTAAAAAAGAAGATTAGGTCCCTTCGTCTATCGGTTAGGACAGTTGGTTTTCATCCAACAAAGAGGAGTTCGACTCTCCTAGGGACCGCCAGAAGCGGGTGTCGTATAATGGCAATACCTCAGATTTCCAATCTGATGCTAGGAGTTCGATTCTCCTCACCCGCTCCAATCACTTCTGCTGTTTGAACATATCTGGTATGTTGCATTAAAGCAGTATAAAATCATTTTCCTATAGCATTCTATGATAGTTTTTTATTTAAATACTATTATGAAATTTATACTAGTCATTATATTTTGTATGGGACAAAACTGTCAAGCATTGATTGGTGAAAAATTTGATACAAAAGAGAATTGTATTGTTGCATCTCGTATGACAGTAGACATGATGGTGGAACAGTTTCCATTGAGCAACGGCGAAGTTCATTGCATGGATCAAGAACAATTTAATGAATTTATGGATGTAACACAAACATCTGCATAAACAAATCTGATATGAAAGAATTAATAGCATCATTACTTTTATGGATAGGAGCCGAGACCAACTATAATGTTGACATTGTGCATCCAGAAATAAAATTGATGACACAAATCGAATTAGAACGCAAATTCTACGGCAAAGATATAGAACCTAGTGGTACTCTTCATGCTTTTTATGATCCCGAACAAGATGCAATATATCTTAACTCTGCCTTTGATAGATTCAATGCTTTTGATAAAGGAGTATTGTTGCATGAACTATTGCACTATGTCCAAGATGTCAACGGCACTGTGGGAACCAAGTTTGAATGTCTTAGAGAATCTGAATTAGAAGTTTATCCTTTACAGAAAAAATACCTTTTGGAAGTGCATGGTGTTGTGTTTGATTATGATGAGTTGTATCTAAAACTATCAGCAACTTGCAATCCAAATATGTATTAAGCACTCTTATTACCTCAACATAACTGCGTACATAAAAATTTCCTGGTGCCTACAATCAATCTAGAACCATTTATGCAGTTTTAACTTTGCAATCATATACCTAAATAATTCCATAGATGTTGCAAATGACATCTATTTTTAGCAAGGGAGGTCCAAATGGATTACTTAACTAAAATTAAAACTTGGGCAAGAGGTTTAACAGAAGTAGGCGTAAGTTTACTTGCGTTAGGCATTGTCTTAGAAATATTGTTTATGGGACAGCCGATTCCTTTCTGGCCAAACATAAACATCATTGGTAACGTGCAAACAATCGTTGCTGGATTCTCAAGTCAAGGACTTGTTGGTCTAGTAGCACTATGGGTACTGTACCATATCTTTACAAAGAAATAATCTATAAAAAATAGTTGATTAATTTGTGAGTACTGTGGCGATATGCTTATTTGTATTATCGCCGCAGATTAATGAAGGGTTTTGTTTTGTGCTTGCCAACGTGTGGGCACTTTGGCATCATCATAATTGCCCATTTCGTCTAGTATTCTTTGAACAAAATATTCCAATGCGTGTTTTAATTTTTCAACTTCTTGTTGATTTTCTGAAGTGGGATTGAATTGTGCTTCTTCTATTCTGTGTTCTAGAAGTTCGCATTCTTCTTTCATGAGATCGAGTGCGGAGATGGTGTCAAACTTTTTATTGTTTTCCATACAACTATTTATTTTAAATTGTTTTTAAGACTTAATTGTAGGTTATTTCCGTGTCCAAAATCACCAAAGGCAAAGTAGTTAAATGCAACCACATATCTTTCGATGTTGGATTCACTAGGTGCTACACTGTGAAACATTGTGCTAGGGAATAATATTAGTGTATTACTCTTAGGACGCACTGCCCATATCTGTGTGTTGAAAAGATTTTGTTCTGTAAAGGTAACATCAACAGTTGGTGTGAACACATTGGTTTGATTTGGATCTTTGTGAAACCAAATGTCGCCACTTGTTTCATCTGTTTGAAGATACAACACACCACTCAACATTGAATTGGCGTGTCTATGAGATCCACTTTCATCTCCTTTGATATGTTTGACTGACCAACTCTCAGTCATTTCAAATTTGTGTTCTTTGTTTACTTTTAATATATCGTAGAGGTATGTTTTAACAACGTGGTCTATTTTGTTCTTTAAACTTGCACCTTGTTCTTCGTCCAACAAGTACTTTGATACACTGCCATACCCATTGTCCACAGGAAATCTTTTGTATTCTGTGTTTTTAATATGATCTAACTCTTGTTCAGTAATGCTTTTTAATTCAGTACTAAAGAGTGGAGTAGAAAATAAAGGTGTGATGCTGTATTCAAAGTCTTGTTGGGACATTGTATTATTTTATCCAACCAATCTTCTTTCCTGCTTTTACTCTGGCTGAGTGTTCTTCCACTGTGCTTGGAAAACGCCATGCCCAAATAGCCACAAGTGCCATAAAGATTCCTGACCATAACACTGCTTTGATATTACCAGTGAAGTACCAAGTAAACACAAGAGTTGATGACATAACTATCACCATTGCGTATTTTCCTTTTAAAGGAAATACTTTCTTCTGTGTCCAGTTTGTTAAAAACTTGCCGAACCATGGATGGTTATATAACCATGCTTCCATTTTCTTGTTAGACTTTGCAAAACAATAAGCAGAAAACACTAGGAAAATACTGAAAGGTATTCCTGGAGTTATAAAGCCGATGTATGCTATGGCTAAACTTAAAAATCCTAAAGCCATAAAGATGTATTTTTTAATTTTTTTCATGATATACCTCGTTTAGTTTGTCAGCCAAATCGCTTACCATTGCATCTGTGTGTAAAGGTGTTGGAGCAAATCTTAATCGCTCTGTTCCTTTAGCCACCGTTGGGTAATTGATTGGTTGAACATAAATGTCATGGTCATACAATAATTTGTCGCTAATCCTTTTTGCCTTAATAGGATCTCTAACCATAACTGGAACCAAGTGTGTCTCGTTTGGATACACTTCAATATTGTAATCTTTTAATAATGTTTTTAGTTCCATTGTTTTTTCCTGATGTATGCGTCTTAATTCTTTACCGCCATCATCTTTAAGATACTTAACACTTGCCAACGCACCTGCACAAATAACTGGCGGAATGCTAGTTGTGAATATAAAGCCGGGCGATATACTTCTGATAGCATCTAGTATTTCTTTGTCGCCTGCAATGTATCCACCGTGCAATCCAACCGCTTTACTGAAACTACCGCTGACAATGTCCACTCTGTCTTGCAACCCAATCTTCTCCAACCAACCTGCACCAGTTTCTCCATAGAGTCCAACTGCGTGTACTTCGTCAATGTAAGTGATTGCTTTGTATTTGTCTGCTAGGTCTAAAATTTCTTTTATTGTACCAACATCACCTTCCATGCTGTAAACAGATTCAAATATTAAACAAGGTGTGCCTTTGACTGCTTTAAGTTTATCTTCAAGGTCTTGCATATCATTATGTTTGAATAAATGTTTCTTGGCTTTACTTTTTAAGATTCCTTGTATAAGTGAAGCATGATTATTATCATCACTCACAAATTCTATGTCTTCAATAATTTTAGTTAAAGATATCAGTGTCCACTCATTAGCAACAAAAGCCGAGGTGTGTATGAGTGCAGACTCTTTTTTGTGCCAACTGGCAATTTCCATTTCTAAAGCAACGTGGTAATGTGTTGTGCCTGAAATGTTTCTTGTACCACCACTGCCGGCTCCTGAGGCATCAAGAGCAGTGTGCATGGCATCAAGAACAACTTTGTGTTGTCCCATTCCAAGATAATCATTGCTACACCAATTGATTACATTTTTAATGCCGTACTTGCTGTACCAGATAGTTCTTGGAAAGTTGCCTGCTTCTCGAAGCACATCATTGAAAATTCTATAATTGCCTGCTTCTTTCAAGGCATCGGTTATTTTAATGAAAGGGTCTTTGGATATCATGTATGTATTTATTAAAGTAGCAGTTTATTATAGGTACTTGTCCATCAATTGAGAACCTAACAACTCTACTGCTTTCATGTATTGTTGTCTAGGAGGTGTTTTAAGAATTAAATTAGCGTCAGTAAGGTCACCTACTAACCAACACTTGCTGTCTATCTCTCCTTCTAGTTGTCCAGGAGACCATAAACTTAAACCGTTAAAGAATCTAAATTCTTTAGGTTCATTCTTTTGTGCAAATTTTTTCATCATCTGAGTGTCGCTTGTTAAACTGAAACCATTGTTCAATTTAAGTGTGTTACCGCAACTCCATTCATCTGAGTGTAATATTATAATTGAATCTCTATTGACAGGACCTCCAGAATACACAGGATCGTTTGCTTCAATGTCTTTGAATCCTTTTACATCAAATATTCTTTTTGCCTTTGTCGTACCAGGCTTGTTTAAAATTATGCCTGCAACGTGTTCAGCAGATTCTTCATACAACAAAATTACACTGTTGCTGAATTCACTGTCATAACCCATTTTAGGAGTTGATACAAGTATTTTTCCTGTCCAGTTGTTTATCATTTGCTGTACAATGGTAATGGTCCGCCATACGACTTCCCTTTGATTTTTTTACCTGCAACGTACACTCTTTTCTTTCCTATTTTGTAGGATTTATTTCCTGAACGTTTTCTGTATCCTTGACTTTTGCAACTTGCCAACTGACTGGCACCAAGTGCATGGTCTGGCTTCTTGCTTCTACAAAGTTTTTTGGATGCTTTGCCGGCTTCTGAAACTAGTTCTAGTACTCTCATAAAATTATTTATCAGTATATACTGAACAGGAGGATTAATTTGTAATGGCTTTTTGGGATCTATCTATTATAGTAATGTCAAATTCTCTATCTATAAATTTGTGCTGAATCTTAATTGGTTCGTATCTTTGTAACCAATCAAAAACATCACCAGGTTCAAGACTTGAACAAGTGTACACATCTAATTGCACCACCGCTGGAGTTTCTTCGTCCCAACTATGCAAAACCACATGAGACGTTTCAATTATGCTGGCAACAGTCAAACCACGATTACCTGCAACTTCTACGTACTTGGCAAAAGGACCCATTAACAATTTCATATCAATTTTGTCTATTAATTCTACAATAGATTTCTTGGCTTCTTCTTCATTCATTGGAGGGCGTCGTACTTCTGCCCTAACTATTAAATGTTTGTGTTCTTTCATTAAAATGTCCTTTGTTTATGCGGGTTATTTATGGTTGACTTTTGGTTATTTAGACGTTATTATAATACTATGAGACAAGTTAGAACATTTGTATTTTTGGTGCTGATTGGACTATCTACGTCTAATTGTGCCATGCAAAAAGCAGAGTGGATGAATGGCCCAAAAACTGAGGGCATAACTTCATATGATACTTGTTTCAAGTGTGGTGAATCTATTATTTGGATTATGCCACAAGAAAATCATATGGAAATTACATTAGAAAAAAGGAATCAACTTTGGACTAATGACAAATTCATGGAATGGTAGAAAGGCAAAAATGACAAAGGCAATAAGTGAAGAAAACAAAGCAAGAATAAGTGATTTAGTTAAGCAAAGAGAGGATCTTGAAGAAAGATTAGAAATGCTTTCATATACTAAAAACACAGTAAAAATAACAGAGATCGAACAAGAAATTTACGAAATAAACGATACAATTAACAAACTGAAGGGCTCTATATGATTCAATTAGAAACAAGAAACGGACTTATGGTAAAAAGTTTAGAAACATTGTATGATGAATATGTTGAACAGTATCTACAAGGCAACTTTACAGAAGGATTATGCCATTGGAATGGTGATGATGCATTGATGAGTCCAGACACATTTGGCAATAAGTTTGCCAACTATTGTGCAAGATTAGGTTATGACGAATCAGAATACAATGAATTTAGAGCAGAACTAATAGAATGGTGCAGAGAACATCTTGCCCATTTAGAAAGTAAATTTGCATAATGAAAAAGAAAAGAAAACAAAAAGAATACAAATTAACCAAAAAAGATTGGATTGAACTTTTAGAGTTTTGGCCCTTGTCTATTGTGACACCGGCAATGATAATTCTTATATTGTTTGGTTCATACCTAGGAATTTAATATGGAACAGAACACATTTTTATTTTTATGTTATCTTGCAGTGATGATTTGGTGTGCATACACCATTGGAAAAAACGCTGGAGTGAGATTAGCAAGTGAAAGAGCAATTGATATGCTTCTTGCAATGGGTATAATAAAAGAATTACCCAATAAAGAAATTGTTAAAGGAGACGAGAATGAATAATCTAATTGATCCTAATGTTTTAACCAAAATGTTTGAGCCAAGCAAAGAACGTTTGATGAGAAATGCAAGATCAATGATGCTGACTGCACAAGACCCGTGGTTCAAATCTTATTGGGAGAAAGTGTATCAACATCTATTAAAGGTATATGGGAGGTTAAACTGATGTCAGGAGATATTTTAGGTTACAGTTCACATGATTGGAGAAAGAACACAGATGACGCTATTGTAAGAGACGATGCGAATAAAACATTTGCAAAAGTGAATGACTGTGTTGTAAGTTTTAGAAATCCAAAAACATTGAAGATAGAAGAGGCTGATCTGTCTAGATTGATTAGAGTGTTTGTTAACAATTTTGAAAGTCACAAAAGGAGTGTAAAATAATGGAGATGTTACTTTTATCTTTGTTTATTATAATGACTGGGGTGGCTATTGCGTATGCTGGCGAAATATATCTTTATATGAGTTTAGTACTTGGATCAATGATAAGAGATGTACAAAACATAATCAAATCTTTTACTGGTAAAAAATAATATGAGTGATTATAAAAAATATAAAACATTAGAAGAAATAAGACATCAACAGTTGTATGATGAACTGTTTGAAATGATGGTAAAGAAAGCAGTAGAACTAGATCCTCAACAAGTTGCCAGCACATTTATTGCATTAGGATTTAGATTGTATCGTACAGAACTAGATGATAACGATTTCAAACAAGTAATAGAAACGTTTGTTAAAAAAGGAAAAGATATAAAACCTTTCACAGAAAATTTTGATAAAAAGAGAGTGCATTAATATGGAAAATTGGAATCATTTTAGAAAAGATTGGCAAGAATATATACAAAATGTCTACAAAATGGTAGACAAACATTCTGAACTTGCAGTGTTGACAGGAGATCCATTTCATAAAAAGTCTTATGAAACACTTACAAAACACTTGCATGAACTTAAGACTTGGATCAAGCACAAAGAAAACTTGACAAATAAGGCAAACGATAGTAAAATTAAGGAAGGAGAAAAGGCAATATGATAAAAGGCATAATATTAGGAGCGATAGTAACTTACTTCTATTTAGAAAGACCAGAAGACTTTGCTATGGTTTCTCAGTACATTGAGGGACTTTACATCCAGTTTAGAGACTGGGCTCAGACTTTAACATAAGTTTTTATTCTGAGTGTAAGTATTAATCTATATGAGCAACTCGGATAAAAAACCTACATCACCGGCAGAAGAACGTGCCAAATTACTAGACGCTTTTATTAAAAAAGGTGGCAAAGTAGAAAAAATCCCTTATGGAGTCACAAGCCAAGACATGGGAACAAATAATCAAAATGCAGGTTGGATGCCACCAACAACAATTTCCCCGAAAACTTACAAGACAAGACTGACCAAGGCAAAGAAAAAAGCCAAAAGTAAGAAACCCGCCACAAAGCGAAAAACCAAATAAATAAAGTTACATGAAAAACTTATTTGTTGGAGCCGTGATGCTCCTATTCTTTTGGTCTCCTACTAGCAGAGCAGATCATATTCCTAATTTGCCACCAATAGATGAACCATTTCACTGGATGAATATGCCTGTGATTTGTGCTCAAAGCGATGCAATACTGGAAAGAGTTAAGTCTCTCAATATGGTACCTGTTGAAATATCCTTTGGCAAAAGAGGTGCAGTACAAGATGGAGAAATTGTCTTTGCAGTAATGATGTTCATTGGCCCTAACAACGAAAGAGCAGTGGTAACATCAATTCCTAACAGCCAAGAGGCGTGTTTGGTATACATAAGTTTTGATGCCAGAAGCAATAACCCAGGATCGTAACGGATTAGGATACCCTGTATCAATATACTACCTATACGTTAATCATGATGAAGCCTACGAAGTGTATGCTGTATCAGTAGAAGATGCCTTTGAATGCTTGTTCGAAAACGAACCAAAAGTCACTCTTGATGACATCATTTTGGTAAAAGAACATAAGTGTCCTGCCAAAAGAGATACTGTAAATTAATTTGCCAAAAACTCTTGACTTTTTTAAAATAGTGCTTACATTATAAGCATAGAAGATTAACTCGCTTAACAAGGAGAAATAAAATGAGTAAAATAATAGGAATAGACTTGGGTACAACTAATTCTTGTGTTGCTTTGATGGAAGGTAAGGACGCAAAGGTAGTTGAGAACACAGAAGGATCAAGAACCACTCCAAGTGTGGTTGCGTTTACAGATTCTGAAACATTGGTTGGAATGCCTGCAAAAAGACAAGCAGTGTCCAACACATCCAACACAATATTTGCGGCAAAACGTTTGATTGGTAGAACATTCGACGGTAATGCTGTGCAAAAAGATATTAAAACACTTCCTTACGAAATAGTGAAAGCAGACAACGGTGATGCATGGGTAAAAGCCAATGGCAAAAACTATGCTCCATCAGAAATTTCTGCTTCTGTATTACGTAAGATGAAAGAGACAGCAGAGAAATATTTGGGTCAAGAGGTAAAGAAGGCAGTTATTACTGTGCCTGCTTACTTCAATGATAGTCAACGTAAGGCTACAAAAGACGCAGGTAAAATTGCTGGACTAGAAGTAGAAAGAATTATTAACGAACCAACTGCGGCGGCATTGGCATACGGACTTGACAAGAAAAAGTCAGGCACGATTGCAGTGTATGACTTGGGTGGTGGTACATTTGATATTTCCATACTAGAACTAGGTGACGGTGTGTTCGAAGTTAAATCCACAAATGGTGACACAACACTGGGTGGTGAAGACTTTGATGCTACAATCACAAATCACATAATATCAGAGTTCAAAAAGGATCAAGGAGTTGACCTTGCTAACGACAAGTTGGCAGTGCAACGTGTGAGAGAGGCGGCAGAAAAAGCCAAGATAGAGTTGTCCTCAACTGCACAAACGGATATCAACTTACCATTTATTACAGCAGACAAAACAGGACCTAAACATATCAACATGAAAATGACAAGAGCCAAATTGGAAAGTTTGGTAGGTGATTTGATTGATAGAACATTATCTCCTGTGAAACAAGCATTGAAAGATGCAGGTGTTTCTGCAAGTGATGTGAGTGAAATTGTATTAGTAGGTGGTATGACTAGAATGCCTAAGGTATATGAAACAGTGAAAACATTCTTTGGTAAAGACCCACACACTGGAGTGAATCCAGATGAAGTAGTGGCATTGGGTGCCGCTATACAGGGTGGTGTATTGCAAGGTGATGTTAAAGATGTATTGTTGTTAGACGTTACACCTTTATCACTAGGTATTGAAACATTAGGCGGAGTTACAACCAAATTGATTGAAAAGAACACAACTATTCCCACAAAGAAAAGTCAAGTGTTTTCAACTGCTGAAGACAATCAAGCGGCAGTCACAATCAGAGTTACACAAGGTGAAAGAGAAATGGCAACTGATAACAAGATGCTAGGAAACTTTAACCTTGAAGGTATTGCTCCAGCACCAAGAGGACTACCTCAAATTGAAGTCACTTTCGATATTGATGCAAATGGAATCTTAAGTGTCAGTGCTAAAGATAAAGGCACAGGCAAAGAACAAAAGATAACAATTCAGGCATCAGGCGGATTAAGTGATGATGAAATAGACAAAATGGTTAAAGAAGCAGAAGCCAATAAAGAATCTGACAAGCAAAAGAGAGAATTGGTTGATGCACGTAATCAAGGTGAAACTCTTACACATCAGATAGACAAGCAGTTGAAAGAGCATGGCGATAAGATCAGTGCTGAAGAAAAGAAAGCAATTGAAGATGCCAAAGCAGAAGTAGAAGGTGCTTTGAAATTGGATGATGCTGAGAAGATTAAAACTGCGGTTGCTAATCTAACCAATGCAAGTATGAAACTTGGTGAAGCAGTGTACAAACAGGCTCAACAAGAACAACAACCTGCACAAGACGAAAAAGCAGACGACCAACCACAAGATGATAAGGTTGTAGACGCAGAGTTTGAAGAAGTCAAAAAAGAAGACGACACGAAATAATTATTGACAGAAGTTTCCTTTTGTTGTATTATAGTAATATGATAGGCAAAAGGAAAACTTCCAAATATAAATCAATTATCCAAGCCACAGTTCAAATCACAGTAGATCACGACACACTCTTTTCAGAAGAAGAATTGCTAGATGAATTTGATGCAAAAGTTAGTGAAGACTTTTCAGGTGTAATGAATTCTGATTCAGAGTTGTTGCAACCAACTTCAGTAACTGTTGTGAAAGAAGATATAATAAAAAGTAACGGGATTAAGCAAATAGCAATTAGGCTTTAAGTTGTCCGTCCAATTGTAAACCTTCTAATTCTTCTGGTTTACCTTTTGGATAACTAGGTTCTATTTGAAATTCTTCACCTGTTTCTTCATTTTTACAACCTGCCATTAACCAATCATATTTGAAATTCATATCATTAACAAATTCCCAAAGCACGTCATAGGTATCTCTCACAGGATCTTTAATTAATAATTCTGCTTTACATTCTTCCATTGTGTCGAATGTTTTTTCCATTTGAAATGTTTGTTGAGTCTCTATTGGAGACTGACCAATTAGATAGGCAAGTATTAATATTTTATACATATAGATTAGTTAGCAGTTTTATCATCAGCAGAGTCCATTTCCATCATTTCTTCTGTGATTTGATCCTGCAATTCTTCATTGCTTTCCTTAGAATTTTGTAGGTCTTTGCATTCTGCAGGTGCAAAAATGCAACCCAACATCTTGCTTATGGTTCCATTGAACACATTAACACTAGGTTCGCTTTTTATCACCTTGGTTTTATTAGCACAACCTTGTAAACTTATCATTACCAAAACAAGTACGAGACCAATAATCAACCATTTTTCTAAGTCTTTGTTCATAATATACTATTTTAACACAATTCTGTTTGGAAGTCAATTTAAGTTAATATTTATGGTTGACTTTTGGTTTTTAAGACTGTATAGTAGTAAATACATTAGATGAAACTTATTCTAATAGTTATATTAATGTTCTTATTGGTAAGTTGTGCACCAAAGATGTCAAGCACATTTGTAATGCCTATACCAATAACATACGATGAAGAAAGAACAGTTGCAACAAAACATCCTGTTGTACCTGTGTATGAAGAGGAGTTGAACAATGCGAAAGCGAATTAATATAAAAATAAGAAAACCAAAAAATAGAATGGAAAAGATAGAATGGAGTTGTTTGTCTGCAATCGCACTAGTTTTTGGTTTGTACTTAACAACAATAATAATTTTGAGTTGGATATTTTAATATGATTTTTTATTTAGGCTTACTTGTAATGATTTTTAATGAAGGCTTCGTGATATTAAGGCACGTTTCACCCTATCTCTCACAAAAAAGAGATGCACTAATGAAAAGATTCGGTCCAAGTGGATGGAAGAAGATTCATGGCACACTAGATGTGATATGGATGACATTGGTTGGAGTAGGGTTTTTACTAGATTTAGATAATTGGAAAAGAAATCTAATTATTTTTGGATCGATTTGGGGCATTGTAGCAATATACTACATACCGGTCATCTATAAAAAGATTAAAAATAGATGAAAAAGTTTTTTTACGATGGAATATACTGGTTATTAATCGGTGGTGTTCTAATAGCATTTGGATTCTTTGTATTAGGAATTATAATTGTTACTGGAATTGCAACTATGATTGAATCAGTGATTGATTTGTTTAAAAAAAACAAAGTGACAACATGACAGACCGGAATGGTCATATTTGCATAGGCCCGCGTAGCGGTCCACAGAGAGGTTCCCCCTTGGGAATTATTCTATAAAGAGCTCTTTGATAGTAAAGTACTTGGTAACGTTATGTGCCAAGTAACTTTGCTGGGAAACAAATTTTCAATTAAATTATTGTAACAAGATAAGCAATCAACAAATAGATAGAGAAATGTAAGTTTTGGTCCACAGTGGTTGCGACCCAATACATTTTGCCTTCGATAGTCCATTTTTTATTTTTCACCAAAGTGCTCTTACAAAAGTCAATTATGTGATGACTGAAGCCATCTAATAAAGCCAATGTGATAGCAGTCAAATAGTTTGTGAAAGGTAGCAGTACAATCCATGCACCGACACCATGATGCAAAGAATGGATCATTGCTCTGGGAGATAAAAATATGTGTTTGTTGCTGGGTCTACAATACAATGCCTGCAGTGCCAAATCACAGACTCCGTGTTTAATTGCTAAAGCAAATAATAATAAAACAATTTCATTCATATCAATACGTACACACCATTTCGCCGCTAGGTCGTGCATTGTCTTGGATGTCTCTTAACATAGACGTAGGACTGTATTTTTCTTTCTCCTGAGGAGTTTTTGAGTCATTGTTCTGTGTTGGTTCTTGTATTTCAACGTGCGGTCTAAATTTGCAGTCCTGTATTGCACAACCTGTTAAAAAAGTCAACATGGATATAAGAACAATTATCTTCATATGTATAATAACAAACTTAGGAATTTAAAGCAACTGATTGTTGTGCCGTTATGCTTTTAAAATGCCTTTTTTGATTAACTTCTTTTTGTTCTTAATATGTTCTGCTTCAACAAGACTTTTGTTCTGTCCATAGTATTGGACAGCATATCCATCTGAGCACATTTTTAAATTGAGATTGGCACCGTCGCCAAACAATTCACCTAATATTCTTCCAAACTTTCCTGTTTCAGAACCTTTGTGTGTTTTGACTACCAACTTTTTGGATGATTTCAACAATTGAGTAAGATATTTTTTAGACAGTTTGCCTCTAACTTTCTCTTCTAGATTTCTTGTTCTTGATTCTGGTGTGTCTATTCCAAACAATCTAATACGACTCTTGTACATGATATCAAAACCCATGTCAATGATTACATCAATGGTGTCACCATCGATAATTTTTGTTACTTTATTAATTCTATAACTGAAGTCTGTGTCGTCGCCCAGTTGAGGTCCTCGTCTTGGCATTATACTATTCCATTCCAAGGTTCATTGTAAGGATTCTTTTTCTTTTTTGTAGATTTTTTCTTTTTTGAAGTCTTTTTCTTTTTTGAAGTCTTTTTCTTTGGTGCTTTTCCACCTACCCATGCCTCGTTATAGTTTGGAGTGGCTTTGTTGTCCGCTTTATACTTGCCTTTTACTCTGGCACGTTTGGGTTTAACTTCCCATTCTTGTTTCAATATGAGAGTTGTATTTCTTTTGATTAGGTTTTTGATCCAATTAAACATATACTTTATTTATATCTTAAAACTGACTGGTTTGGACTTACGGATTGGACACACCGGTGAGAATCGAACTCACATTTAAGGATTTGCAATCCTCCGCGTAACCATTCCGCCACGGTGTGATGGTAGCCCGGGCGGGAGTCGAACCCGCAAAACCACGATTTTGAGTCGTGTACGTATACCAGTTCCGTCACCAGGCCTTAAGAGTTTATTGTACAAGATTTTATCCAACATGTCAACTGAACAGAAACCTCATTTTAAACAGATTTCTTTTTAAAAAACAATTATATTATCAGTTAATGTTCTATGGTACTATTTTAAATAAGTGAAGCAATAGCGGGGGCGAGTGCGACACATGACAACTCAAGATACAAGCGGACATAGTCAAATTACGATTGATGCTAGTCTGCTGATTCATGGCAAATTTTCATTTCAGGGCCAGGATCTTGTTATCACTACACAATCAGATTCAGTAGTGCTGAAAGACTATTTTGAGCATTTGCCTAATCTTGTGACGCCGCAAGGCTCTAAACTTTCCCCCCATCTTGTGTCCTCGCTATCTGCCTATCAATCAAGTCAACACTCAAATGAATTTGTAGCATTTGAAGATCCTAAAGCAATAGGTGAAGTCACAGTAACCGACGGTCCTATCACTATTACTAGACTTGGACAAAAAATTACACTACAACAAGGAGACTTTATCTATCTTAATGACTTGGTAGATGTGGGTCAGAACACTGTTGGAATAACTTTCAAAGACGACACAGCATTATCATTGGAACCTGGAGCCAAGATGGTTGTGGACGAATTCTATTATGATCCAGAAGCCAACCAAGGCGGAATGAATGCTGATGTTATTGGAGGATCCTTTAGTTTTGTATCAGGAAACATTGCCAAGGTAGGCAACGATGCAATGACTGTGAGCACACCTGTATTAACAATAGGTGTTAGAGGAACACAGGTTGCGGGTAGAGCCAATCAAGAAGGTGAGGACAATGAGATAGTATTGCTACCTAATCAAGATGGAACTGTAGGCGAAATCATGATTAAAAATGATAGTGGTGAAGTTGTATTAACACAGCCTTATCAAGCAACCACAATCACTTCTACAATCATGCCACCCACTGTGCCTGTAATATTACCAAAAGAAACTGTGCTTAAGAAGTATGCAAAAACTATTTCTACAACACGTAAGACAGAAAAAATCAAAGAAGTTGAAAGAGAGACTGAAGAAGCAGTCAGAGAGAAAGAAGAAGCCGAAGAAGAACAGGAAGAACTAGAAGAGGAAAAAGAAAAACTTGAAGAAGAGCAGGAAGAACTAGAAGAGGAAAAAGAAGAACTGGAAGAAAAAGTTGAGGAATTAGAAGAAGAAGCAGAGGAAGTGGCAGAAGAAAAAGAAGAGATCGAAGAGAAACTTGACGAAGCATTTGAAGAAAAAGAACAGATCGAAGAGAAGCAAGAAGAAGTTGCAGAAGAAATTGAACAACTGGAAGAAGAACTAGCAGATGCTGGTATCCAAGAAAGAGCGGCAATCGAACAAGAACTAGAAAAATTAGAAGAAGAATTTGAAGAGATTGAAGAAGAGGTCGCTGAGATTGAAGAAGAAATTCAAGTGGTTGCCAAAGAGAAGGTTGCAGTAGAGAAAAAATCAAGAGAGATTGAAAAAGAATTTGTTGAAGCAAAGGAGGATTTTGTTGAGATAGAACAAAAAGTAGAATTTGTAGAAAAAGAAGTATTACAAGTAATTGAAAAAGAACAAGTAATCGAGCAAGAGATCAAGATGGTGGAACAAAAGTTTGAAGCCATAGTACAAGAATTTGAAGTTTTTCAGAAAGAATTCGTGCAAGAGTTTGAGGACTTTATTCCAGCAGATGAAATACAGCAGTTCATGGACGAAGCACCACTAGAAATTATTGAGGAGTTCCAAGAAAACATCATAGAGAAATTAGAAGAAGAAAAAATTAATGTGCAGGAAAATGCAAACGAAGTGGCACGAGATGAAGACCCATTTGCCGAAGAAAACGTTGAAAAGAAACTGGATGCATTGGACGAGAAGCAGGAAGAACTGATAGAGAAGGCTGACGAACTGATGGAAAAAGATATGCAACTGCAAGACGATGTCAAAGAACTAGAAGAGGAAGCCAAAGCACTT
>Ga0181392_1000094_pt1 | contig 29219 bp, 33 predicted proteins | sample 15SPOviralmetaG_FD_130083 | JGI IMG/M metagenome (GOLD analysis project Ga0181392, IMG submission 130083) | Marine viral communities from the oligotrophic San Pedro Time Series (SPOT) site, San Pedro Channel, CA, USA - 15 SPOT_SRF_2010-09-15 | ecosystem: Environmental > Aquatic > Marine > Strait... | reverse complement strand
GTCAGTCCCCATTAACTCTGCCGCTTTCTTTCTTGCAAACAAATTATGTTCAAGAGTATCGCCTTCGCTAGCAATAAATTGATTCATTAACTCTGCTTGTTTAGTAGAGTTACCAGTTACAGTTGCCATTCGATATTCGTTTGTTAAACTTTTACCTTGATTGTCTAATAAACGACGCCCGGTGAGTTGTTGGTATTCCATTTCTGTACCAATACTGGATTCTATATTTAATAATGATTGTCCAGTACCATGTAAACTTTCCATAGATGTGCCTAACAATCTAGCTTTCATTGTAGCTACTTCTAATTTGTTTCCAACACCACCATATTGTAATTGTAGATCTGCTCCCATGGCAGCTATATCTTGTATAATTTGAGATTGTTGTTGCACTGCATCTATACCAGTAAACTCAGATAATGCTGTACTCATTTCATTTATTTTTACAAGTGCTTCTTCTGAACTTTGACCCATTCCGGCTGCATATAATTCAAAGCTCTGTGCGCCTTCTTCTGATAATCCTATATTGTTTTGTAAAAATGCTTGTGTTTTAATTAGATTACTTAATGTAGTTTTTTGTACTTTATTAGACGTTATAAACCCACCGGTAATTTTTCCTAACCCGGCAGCATATTTAAATAGTTTAGCATCACCAATTGCAACGTTAATACCTCGTAACCGTTTAGAAAAATCAAATCCGCTGGCACTACTCAATTTAAATTCTTTTTGTAAGTCTTTTTGACTTTCTATTAAGAATGTGAGATTTTTTATTGACTTTTCAGTTGCATCAGCAAAGTCTTTAAAATAAGCTTGAGCTCTACCAACACCTGCAGACATTGCTGCTACTTCGGATATGTTGGTTCCAATTAATTCGTTTACTCTTTCTAATTGTTTTTGAAAGCCTGTTAAAGATCCAGCAAATCCATCGATTTCTTTCGACAATTTGTTAACAGCACCAGATGATCCAAGATTCTTTACCTGGTTAGCAAAATCATCAAAAGCAGCCATACCGAGTCTAGGTTGTTTCTTTAATTCGTTAATAGACACATGATTTGAAGATCTCATTAGTTAACTCTTTATTATAAATATTTACAAGTTACTTTTTGAACTTTGGTCTGTTGATCTTATTTTTTTGTCGATTGACTTCATCTTGTTGATCTGCTGCAGCATCGCTCCTCATCTTGTTGATTCGTGATACCCATAATTTACGAATTCGCAATGGCATCGTGTATATGTCTTCAAATGACCAACGACCTTCACCAGCCCATAATAGGTCAAATAATTGATTATGAAATAATACTTGGTCTTTTGCTTTAAAACCAAAAAAGGTCGAGCTTAAATTGAAATGTGGCAGGATAAGTGGCTCCCGCATCATCCACTACTTCTGTTTCATAATTAATACCAGGTGCTGATTCCACAATATAGTTTCTAAGTTTTCTACTATCTATTGCTCGCAGTTCATATTTTAAATACTCTTCTATAGTATTAACATCTGTATCTCCGTTTATTGCATGGATTGACATTTTGAGAAATGAAGAGTTAATTGATTCGTCTTCTACTTTATTAGCATCTGCAGCTGATAAATATTTAAATTTAATAACATCGTTATTACTAGGAATAATATATTCAAAACAACCGTTACTATCTGCTGCTTTATCAAATGTTCGTGATTTTAACTTTGATAGATCCAATATTGCATTTACTGGCTTATCTGTTTTAGGATCAGTGACTGATACTGGATATTCATTTCCATATCCTAATATTCTAGCAGATATAATCAACCATTCTTTGTCACCGATAACAAGTTCAGAAATATCAACTCCTGATGTTACAATTAATGCTTCTAGCAGTTTATCAAACATAACACCTTCGCTTATATAACTACTATTAGATAGTATATCTTCATCATATGCAGTCATATGCCGCATTTCTATTTTTCCTGAATTTAACACTGATGTTTCTGCATATACTTTGCCTTGAGATGGCAATGTAATTATGTTTGCAGGAAATTTGCTGTTTTGCTTTTCTTGTTCGTACTGCTTTTTTGCTAATTCGACAATCTGTTTGTTGTCTAATCGATCGGTAACTTTACTCATAATATCCTTATTATAACTTTATTATAAATATGGGTGAACACAAAAAATGGGTAGAAATTAATCTACCCACTCTATTAATATAATTTGTATTTTTAGAAATTTAAGAATGCCCAATCGTATCGAAGATCCATTGAAATTTTAACAACGTCTTCACTTGACCAATCTAATTCACCAAAGTTTGTACTAGTAATATATGTTCCTTTTAATATCCACTCTTCAACTTTTTCGCCTAATGGAGAAAGTGATGTCAATGTTACTTCTTTTTTATACATTGATGAATATCCATCTCTACCAGTTGCAGATTCATGATGTAAACGTACCCAATCCATAACAGACTGTGCTGCTGATGGTACAATTGGATCATATAGTGATATTGAGATTCCATTCCATTTAGTTTTACCTTTTACGTAACGTTGAACGTTCATGTGATCTAATACAATTTCTCCATTGTCTAGACTAGGTTTAGCAGATGAATGTATAAGATATGCAGGTATACCTTCAATTTCCATGATAAATTGATGCGACTTCTTTGGTTCCCAAGAGTATGCGTTTTGCCAATAATTATTATCAATACCATAATCAGCAAAATCCGTACCAGGATTCGCAGTATTTACTCTATCTTCTAATGCCATATTTATTCCTTGTATTTTAATATAAATATAACGAACAGTAAAAAAGGCAGAACCGAAATCCTGCCTTTTGTGTTATTTTTTAATCCTATTCAGGAAATGATGCACCCGTAGGTTGAATATTAAAGTCTAAGACAATAAATTCTGCCGTTCTAGTTGGTTGTAAAAATATTTGACCATACATTAGATTTCTATCTATTACGTCTGGTGTGTTATTTGTTTCATCCATTACTACACGGAATGCTGACAAACCTTGCTGTGCTCTTACTTGTTCTAAATAAGGATTCACAATGCTCAAGAATCTGTTTCGTGTTGCTGAAGTGTTTTGTTCGAATACTAGGTATTTAGTTGACGACGCAATAAACTTCTTAACTTCGATAAGCAAACGACGCACATTGACACGGTCTAATGCACTCGGACGAGCTTGCAATGTCTTTTGCCCCCAAACACAAATTCCTTCATTAGGGAAGTTTGCTATAGGATTAACACGGTTCTCATATAATTCATCTCTATTCGATTGACTTAGATTCTTATATGTGCCAATTGCCGTTGTCAAACCACCTCTAGTTAAACCAGCTGGTGCATACCATGGTGCAGTTACAACATCATTAAATGCTAATACACCTGGCATCACTACTGATGGCGGAACGAAAATTGGTTTATTTTTTCCTGGATCTACAACTCTTACCCATGGGAAATATGTTGCTGCATAATTGCTATCAATATTTGTTACTTGTTGAACTACAGTATCAATATTATCTGTTAATGCATTACTATCCATTATATAGAATGTGTCTTGTCTTTGTTCTACTAAGTTTCTAGCAGCACTTGTCACTAATGGGTGAAGACTATCAATAACACCTGGTGTTATCAACATGTTCATATCATAATAATCTGCATTACTTAACAATGTAAATGCTTTATTATATGCCTTAGTTCCAGTTGTGGCTGTACCACTACAATCAAATCCAAATGTATTTGTAGATTTAATATTTGTTCCTGATAGTTTAGGTAAATTAGGACGAGCTCCATCAAATCCACCTTGCATTGGCACTATAAACTTTCTAGTGTTAATAGAAACATTGCTGGTAAATGTGTTAGCATTCAATGCTGTTGTCAATGATCCGCTATATGCAGTTGCTGATGTTGGGAAATTTGCTCCTGCATCTTGACTTACGTCCCCTAGATAAAAGTCTACATTACTACCAGTAGTCGAATTAGAAGTTGGAATTGGAGATAAATAATTCAAGTTATTCAAATTATCAAAATCAAATCCGAAATAATTTCTGCTATTAAATGTGGTTTGAACTTGTGATGTTAATGTTTCTACTGCTGCTAAATTAAGTGATGCACTATACATCGGAATTGGTGATGTTAATGCCACAAACCCAAATGGTATCAATGTTTCGTTATTTGTTTTTTCTGCTACACCTGGATCAACTTCCACTCTAATAAATTTAGATAAATTAGGATAATCACCATTAACAACAATATCACCAGCATCAGTTACTGTGCTATATCGGTCTCCAATTACTCTAGAAATATATCTAGGAGAGTCTGGATCTAAATTAACATTTACAAATGATTCAACAATATCCGGTGTTCTGTCTGTGTCTTGTGATGAATATGGAGTATTAGCAATATTGGTAGTGTTTACACGTCTTACCTCTACTGTAAATGTTCCATATCCATTTGGATCTGAAACTTCGCTAGCAAGTCTAACATCACGAATACCAATTTTCACTTCAGAACTAACTGAGGTACCATGTGATAGTGTGTGAAATTTAAATAGATTCTTTGCCGTAGTTCCAATTTTCTGAGAAGTAATAAACGGCGTTGCTGCTGTTTTATAATCTTCTAAAAATGCATAATTAGTACCAGTTACTTGTTCTAATGAAATAGTTACATCAGCCATTTTATTAAACAAGCTAGATGCATTTTTATTTTCATATTGTACATATACTGGATAATCTACTGATTTAGGAGACTTACCATATGTTTTTGTTATATATGAATTATCAGTTGATACAATTGAAGCTGATACTGAAGCTCCATTCCCTGCTAGGAATGCACTAAAGCCTGGTATTGATGTGTCGGTAGTAAATGATCCAGATACTTTTATTTCAAATGAACCTGACGAATTATTATTAATAACCGAGTCTTCAAAATATGCTGCATTCACAACACTACCAGCACCTAATACTGCTTGAGTTGGATGAAGTATATGTGTTACGGTTTCAACTGCATCTGCACCCGATCCTGATTTTGCAATGACGCCAATTGCCCCATTTGGTATAGAGTAACCATCTTCATATAAAAGTCGTGTTACTGTTATTACATTTCCATTTCTTAGATAGTCATTAACTACAAATGGAACATATGAATCATCTGTATATGATCCAAATATTTGTTCAAATTCACCATATGATGTAATTTGAGTCGGTACTAGTGCAGGCCCCTTTACGGTTGACCCTACTATTGCTGCACCGATTTGTGCTACTCCGCCAGCTAAAAACGATTGATCGACCTCATTCGTAAATACACCAGGCGAAACGATTCTTTCTGCCATTATTATTCTCCTATATTTTGTTTATTATAAATATGGTGGTTTAACCCCAAACCTATGATTCTGTAAATGTACCTGTATTGATATCAATTGAACCTTCGCCATATCGTTCTTTAAGATCTGCCATTAGGTCTTGTTCTTGCAAACGAATTGTTTCAAATTTAGTTAATTCTGATGCATGTAATTTCTCAAGTTCTTCAACACGCAAAGACAATGTAAATTTTTCAATTTCTAAATTTCCTAGTGTAGTTGTTAGTTCATCATATCGTTTCCCGATAGATTGTATTGCATCTAAATCTTTTTTGTCCAGTTTTTTAGTTGACATATTTTATAACCTTTTTTTTATATTATATATAAGTATTGTGATATTTCCAAATTATTAAGTAGTATATGTTATTATAAAATTGTAGGGACTTACTGAAAAGCTCAGTGTTGATCCATTACCAGTGCCACTAAATGCTGCTGCAGAAACTTGTGGAACGCCCCTATTTCCGCCGTTGATTGCAATATCAAATGTATTCGCAGTGCTTGAGTTTGGAGTAACTGTAATTGTATTTATTCGGTATTTAGGAATACCACCACTTGGTTGTTCCAAGCTGTTTACTCCTGATGTTGTGACAAGTACTAAGACTCCGGTATGTAATGAGCTCGCTTCGCTTAGTGTGTATGTTCCACTACTAAATATATGTGCACCTGCTGTTGGTTTATCTCTTGGACCTAACTTTTCTACAGCACTTTTTTGTTTTGGACCTAGTTTTATTATATTACCGATCTCAACAACCATTACTTTTGTTATATCTGCCATGACTTACAATTCTAACCAGATACCGTCTGGGTTAAATGATATTACATATTTTTCTGCTTGTCCGCTTACGACGTTCAAATAATGTCCTACGATTCTAACTGCATTACCCGATGCTGATGGTGCAGTTTGAGACATAGTGCCTGCGGTGGTGGCTACATAAATTGGTGAACCAACACCGGCAGAGACTGATGTAAGCATGTTGATGTTAGTACCTATTATTCCTCTTATGAGTATATCAACTCCACCAGCTGCGCTAGCGGCATTGAGTGCTATTCCTAATATACTCGTTGATAATGAAGTGGTAGTTGCATTAGCTTTATACCACTTACCATTAGATCTCATAACGCAAATATTTCCAATGGTTAAATCTTCTCCTGCAATTTGTTGTGCTAATACATCTCCGGTGAAACCATATGTTGCAATTCTACCAGGATTAGGAGCTGAGGTTATACCTGTATGTATGTTATCTTCGTCTGCAAATGGTAAAGCAGAAGCTCCTCCGTCTACTGCAAGTATCGAGCTATCTGCAACAGCTCCGTTTCTTAATATAAGTCTATCATTCGCCATAAGTCTAGTTTATTTTTAAATTAAATGGAGCCAGTTGGTGTCCAAAATTCACTACTCAACTCTATTAAACAATCTGCATGACTACCACTCCATGTTAAAGACACGCTTTCATCTGCAATAAAGGTCGGTTCATTAGCTGTGTACCATTTCATTATGAATTGGGATTCGTCAACTGATTTTCTAACCGTTTCAAATGAGGTTTCCATTACTTGTGTAAAATCTACACTTCCAGTATCAGATGTGTTTGCAAATGCATATGTTCTATTTGTGTAATCCATTTTATATAAATATGTTGCTATTATTCAAATCTACCCCTTAAAGCGTTGTAGTTGTGTATTATTTCACTGTCTTCTAATCCTCTATTATATACTCTTACGTTTGCAATTTGACCATCCCACACATGACTTGGAGAAGAAGGATCACTATCTGCTCCTATTGCTATTACTTCATTATCGGCATCATCAAGTGATGAAAATCCAGAGGCAAATGCAACTTTTACACCATCTAAATAAAGTCCAACTCTACCGCCAGATATATTTGCTATTACATGATGCCAATTGCTGTCTTCTGAGTAAGATGAGTATGTAGCAGTTATCCATCCACCATCATATACCTGAATTATTAGATCTGATGAATTAGTCCATAGTATCCATGCACCTGCAACTCCTACTTGATCTTTTGAAACTATTCTTCTACTCGCACTATTTGTTGAATCTGATTTGAACCAAGCTTCAATAGCAAACCCGGTGAATCCGTCCATTTCATAATCACCACAATTAATAGATGTATCTGTTCCATCAAAATCCCATGAGGGTGTAGAGCTTACAAATGTGGGTGAGTTTATAAAAGTTCCTGTTTGGGATAAGTCAATTGTATTACGTGTTATAATAGCGTTGGGGATATAGCTTGCTCTATTAGCTGCATCATGATTAATCATCAGCCCATCTGCTATTACTCGTGTTGTTATAGAACCTCTCCGTGTACTCATTATATTGCCTTGATTATTGTTTTAACTTTAAATCCGCTATCTCCATAAACAACCAATCTTGCAGTACTTCCTGATATTATTGGTTTTATTATGAGAAGAGATGTGCTTCCTATATCTCTGGTAGATGTGTCTGTAAAGCTGATGTTTCCATTATTCCATACTGCCATTATGCTTCCAGCTCGTGAGTTAACATTTCCAACTTCTCTAGCAGTGTATTCAAAAAATGCTCCATCATATGAGCTTGTGCTTAAAGAGCATATCGATTCAGTGGTTGTAGATCCAATCGTGCTACTTATAGTGGCAGTAGTATATAATGATTGAGGTGTTTTACCTATAAACACATCACCACTAGCAGATGCTTGTAGCACTGGAAGTCCCGATACATCATTAGCTGAAAATAGTGTTCCGGATAGATCATTATCAACAGAAAATAAGGTGCCTGCACTTCCCTGTACTTCCAATACAGTACCACTACCTGTTACTATTAATGATCCATTTATTTGGGTATTGCTAGCTGTCAATTCAGTTATTACCCTGAGAGAGCCGCCTACCTGGACTGCATTACCGTTACTATTTTTTCCTACGGTAAGCAGATCACTATCATTATATCCTAATGCTACATACCCAATAGTTGCAGATTGGCGTTCGCCTCGAATATACGGAACATCATCATTTGGAGCAAATGTTCCATTATTAAAATACAGTGATGCACCGCTTGAATCTGATGAAAATGGTAATTCTAAAAACTTTGCTGAGACTTCACCACTTGCGCTAACATTACTTGATGCTGTTACGTCACCTTTTAAGGTGATAGGATTAGTTGACTTTCCTAGTTGGATAGGATAGGTGTTATCAAATCCAAATGTCATTGCACCAGATTGATCGTTTACTGCTATTCTTTGATTAACTCTAAAGACATTACCAGCTACATCTCCTGCTACTTTTACGTTGCCAGATGCTGTTATATCAGTCGATACGTCTAGATTATTTAAGGTAGCGTTACTACCAGATATGATAACTTTTTTCCAATTTGGCATATTATATTTCCTTCATGTTGTTGGTTAGTTACATACACTTATGCCGTGCGTGTGCCTACTTCCTTTCGGCCGAACAACTATTAATTTAATATAAATATGTTATGATTTAGTTTTACGGGTTGATTTCTTTGCAGGTTGAGCTTTTTCGATTTCTTTGATACCTAGAGATTTTTTTTCTTCTTCATGCTTTAATATTTGTTGTGCTGAACTTATTTCATTATCAAGTTTATTTTGAAGTGTAGAAATAAATTGAGCTGATGACCCTTTTATATCAATTACATTTAATGATTGTCGCATTGCTGCAATTTCTTCTATAGACAAATTTTCAATCGAGAATAATATCATAACTATTTATTTTTTAATATTTACATATTGTTGTTGTAATTTTAATACGAGATTATACAGTGATTCGATATCTTCTCCACTAAACGTTGATCGCTTTACCAAAGAAAGCAACGTCACAATTTCTGTTTCATTTAAATTAATATCAGTGTGGGATTTTGTGTTAGTTTCTTTTTTGATAATTGTATTAGATGCTTTAAACCCCATAATATATTTACTTGTAACTTTTTTTATAATATATAAAATATTATGCATATATCCAAATGCTAGAATCCCCAGATGATACATATATATTACCTGATTTATTATATCTAGCTGCTGGTCCTGATGTGTTTGGATTAGTACTTGATAGAGTTGTTACTGCCGACATAAATGCGTCTGGTGTATATGCTGCACTATCTGCTGCGAAGCTACTTGTTACTCCCCAACGTAATGCACCAGAGTCATATCCAAATAACTCACCAACGTTTTGCGTTGCTTGTTGCACAACAATACCACCATCACCTGTTCCGCCCGATCCAGAAGCAAACAATACAAATCTATCTTTTACTTGTAAATTAGTAGTATTTTGAAATGATGCAGTTCCATTAACTAGTAAATCTCCTGATATATTAACATTGTTTGAGAATGTTCTATTACCAGTAATCGTATCAGCGAGACCTATAGTATAAGAAGGAGCTCCTCCTAATGCTTGTGCTGCGGTACCTGTAATATCAATTTCACCAGACGTTTGAGTTAGTGTGATAGTTGTGTTACCTTGTACTGCATCCCCTGCACTTGAACCGTAATCAACAGATAATGCTGATCCGCCGCCTCCGGAAAGACCAGTTCCTGCTACTGCAGATGCTAATGCATCGGCATCAATTCCTCCGTCTTTAACACTAATTGTTCTTGCACCAGCGCCATCAAATGTAGTTCCGGTATTTAATTGTATGGTAGCATTATCTACTGTCAATGCATTTGGCACTTTAAGAACAGATAATGTGTTACTTGATACTTCAATTGTAGATGTATCGGCAGTATTAGTATTTAACATACTACCTTCTACGGCAGTTGCTTGGATGGTTGAAACACCATTGGTGTCAACGTTTACATCTCCAGCAATCGTATCTATTATAGATCCTGAAATTGCGGATATTAATGTAGTGGTATTAACTGCAACGTCATTAGTGTTAACTGTGATGTGAGTACCTGCTCCAACTGCGGCTGTTCGGGCTGTTCCTCCGTTGTATGCCGAAGATGCTGCTAAACCAGCTCCTATAGTAAGATCATCTAGATCGGTTCCCAAAGCTTTTCCACTAATTGTGCTGTTTGATAAAGCTGAGTTAGCTACATTTGCTAATGTACCGCCTAATGTTATAGTACCAGTTGTTGTAATAGCTCCGCCGGTTAAAGTTAAACCATTTACACTTCCTGCTGTTGCTACATTAGTTACAGTTCCGCCTCCCGCAGTTGATGTAATAGTAATAGATCCAGCTCCGTTCGTAACATTAATACCTGATCCTGCTGTGATTGTTGCTATAGCAGGATCTCCAGTACCGTCTCCAATTAATAGTTGACCATTTGTTAATACTGAAGTTGCTGTTACAGCACCAGTTCCGCTACCTAATAATATTCCACCATCTGTTAAAGATGTTGCACCAGTACCACCTGATCCAACCGGTAAAGCTGTGCCTAATGATAATGATGCTAAATCAGCAGCTGAGCCTGAGACTATAACCTTTTTCCAATTTGCCATTCGTATTTCCTATTTCTTTTATATAAATATATGTGTACTTAAATTAATCTAGTCCTACAAATAAACTAGATGATGTAAAATATATTGCACCATGTGGTGCTGTTGTTGTTAGTTCTTGTGATTGAGTTGCAAATATAACTACACCACTTTCTGATACTGCTAATATGGGAGCAAATGATGTATCTCTGATTAAAAACATTGTTGGTGCATCATTAGTAATTGTAACAGCTCCGGATTCTTTAACTGTTAATACTTCGACGCTGGATGATTTAATAAGAAATATATCTCCACTTGTTCCATTAATATCTAAAGATCCAGTTATTTTAGCATCTCCAATAAACGGAAACGGTGATGTTGAATTTAATGCATGGGAGGCAGTTACTGCAAATGATGAGGATATATTATATAAAGACCCCGTTTGTATTTGTCCCGGTCGAATCTGTCTAGCCATTATTGCCATCTCCCATTAATAATAATTGCATCGGTATCTATAATATCATAACCCAATACATTAGTATCAAATACTATTGTTTGAATTGTAGCATCATTTGGCGTCCAGGTGTATCCACTACTATCAATATATTGTCCATTAACATATATGTCAAACTCATTTACATTTGCAAATTGTAGATTGGTTGGATTAATTCCTGGTTTTGCGTTTACTGTTACCGTAGTAGCAGATACATATGTTGCAGTTTTATCTGTTAATGTAGTTAAATATGTTAATACATTACCATCTATTGTCGTACGACTACCGCCGGCGCCGTTAACAATTACAGTGCCGCCACCTACAATAGTTTGTGATGAATTTAATAATTGAGTAGGAATTTTTGTTGTTTCAAATATATTACTATCAATATCAACAACTGTTTGAAATACTAATTTTTTTACTGAATACATTTTTTTCAGCGTAGATATTTTAGTTTCGTGTTCTGATAACAATGTTCCATGTACTGTTAATGGTATTGTGGCTCTAACTAATCGATCTTCTCCTACCGTATTAACCGTTTCGAAACTTACATTTCCAATTATAGTTTCATACCGATTTTGTTCATTTCCCCAAGCAAATCTACCATATGGTAATATTTGATCTACCAATTCATTCATTTGTGTAGTAAAATCACACCAGAGCATCAAGTCATATTCAATAGTAACATATTTGGGAACGTCTACTACATATACTTTTTGTGATTTCTGTTTAGGATTTGTTGGTATAGGAAATAGTTCATCTTCATATCTATTTCTACTATTATATTTAGATCGATAAATTAAACGATTATCAGTTAACTTTCTATTAACATCTAAACCTTTTCTGTTGTCACGTTCTGACATTGAATTTCGTTTAAGCATTAATAAAGGAGATTGTAACATTCCTTTTTCGTCTCGTATATATCCTAGTCTACGAACATTATCCCACTTTTCACCATTAGCAAAAATAGTAGGAACTGATATTAAATTTTTATTTGCTGTAATTTGAGGTTCAATTTCATTTTCAATATACCATTTTACAGCATAATCAATATCATATATAGTACGAGAAGCACTTCGAATTACATCATCATCACGACGTGTCTGTTCCGATCTATTTAAGATTGGATCAGCTCCTAATCCATCTGTTCTATCTGGATTTGGTTTATTTGTTTTTCGATCGATATTTTTTCTATTATACTTTGGCATTAATCTCCTTTATATGCAGGTGAATTATTATTACCACCAAAACGCATATCTAAAATACCTTGCGGCGTTTGTCTAGTTGCATGTGCATCAACAACTACTGACACACTATATCCATGATCTGTTCCATTAGGCCATGTTTCAGGATTTTTACCTACAAAATATTGATTAGAATCTACGTTGTCTAATTCAAAATATTCATTATCCCAAAAAACAATATCACCCACTTCTGGATAAAAGTCTGCTTTTACTAGAATGTCTCGAGCGATAGCAAATTTAGAAGTACGAGTATATGTATGTCCATAATCATCCATACTAGAATTTTTATCGTCTTTAGTAATTAGACATGGAATCAATATAGAGTCATAATATGATTTAGATTCAGACTCACCGTATAAATTCGAATTCGATGACTCAACAACAAGTTTATAAAATTCAATTTCTGTATCAATGACAGCGTTTATTAGTTCTGAATTAATTGAAGCTAAAAATTTAGCATCCCTCTGACCTCCAAACAATGCCATAATCTACCTCCTATCCTACATATATTTTTAATGGAACTTTTCCTAATATTTCCATTTGTTGTGTTGCTTCTGTGTTTTGCCTTGTTAACATCTGTTCTTTAGTTAACTTGTCTAAAAATTCTCTAAGTTGTGTTATCAATGCTTCTTTTTCAGACTGTCCTTGTGTCACTAAATCACTACCATTTAAGGTTACTTCTCCATTTGGTATTGGAACTGACGAATATTTATTACGTACATATCCCAATGTCTCTTTCACAATGGCAGATGCATATCTATATATCCAACTACGGCCCATATCATTAATGTTAGCGTATTTTTGATATGAATATGGTATATTAGATGCGTCTGACACTACCCCGTTTAGAAGTGCGCTATTCCCAAATAACACACCGCTGTTAGTTTTATCTTTTTCATATATAAATTCAAACCAAACCTTATCATAAAATGGAGTAGATATTGTTCCCTGAGTACCAGGTACTGGATATAATTTAATGTCATCTCCATGAATCTCAAAAGAAAATGCTGATTTACGTATACGATCATTAAACTCAATACCCTGTATACGGAACAAATCCATATGTAATGGCATCATCATAAAGTTTACACTAGGAGAAAATCCACCAAAGTCAAATGCATCCATCATGTTTTGTGAACCCATACCTGTTCCTACAAATGGATCAAAGTATCTAACAATTGCGGGAGGTGGCGCATGAAGTACTCTACGTATCTCAACGCCGTTATTATCTGTTATATCTACTCCTAATGACGCAGATACAGCATCTCTAATACTATATGTTTGTTTGCCGTCTACAACATCAATTGATGCACTATACCAACGCAGATCACCACCTGAATCTGCTTCTGTACCATATGCTTTTGATAGTCTGGTTATGTAGCTTAAATTGCCCCCTACTAATGCTCCGGTAAATCCGTCATTAGTTAAAAAATCAGATCCGGTTTCAACACCTAATGTATTTATTAAATTATTAACAATATTAATTTGATTTACTTGATTAGAATATTCAATAACAGCAGATTCAAAAGCTGTATAAAAATTTATATCTATTAATTCAACATCCATAATTGGATACCCAACGTTATTTGCAGCAAATTGTGCAAAACTGTCAGCTTCTGATTGGAATGATGTATCAGTATCAAAGAAACCAAATGGAGTTTTTCCGGGGCTAAATGAAGAGCTTCCGGGCCATATTGGTTTATTTTCTGAGTAGTCCATTAATATCCTTTATAATAAATATCAATACTTTTCATTTAGAAGGTTCAAAATCTCTTCTAAAGATTCATGTCGATGATTATCTGTTAAAATAGTTTCATTTACGTAGCGTGATTCTTTGATTTTTGGAACATCATGGATTGCCGAATCATTTTTAAATTTTAAATCAATTTGATACCGATCTCCACATAATATCATAGTAGACCCCTTCCCTAATCTACTCAATACCATTTGTAATTGTTGTTTAGTTAAGTTCTGAAACTCATCTACAATACATATGGAATTATCAAAAGTACGTCCTCTAAAGTGTGCTAGAGAAACCAATTCGATATTTTCTTCTTTTTCCATTTTTTCTAATAGATCTGGTTTATTATATACCTTTCGCATATTACTTCTGATTGGAACTAACCATTCGCTCATTTTTTCTTCTAATGAACCTGGTAAAAATCCATTATCTTCTGTTGATACTGTTGGTCGAGTAATTATAATCTTATCTATTTCACGTTTAAAATATTTGTCTAACGCTACTTGTACTGCTAATAATGTTTTACCACTACCAGCTTTACCTAATATAAAATTAAAAGGCGTTGCTAATATTTCAGCTTTTGCTTGTTTTTGTTCTGCTGATAATGATATAGAAAATTTAATACTATTTTTTGGAGGGGTTTTGACCCGATTTGGTGTTGGCATTTTTATAACCTTTATTAACTTAATTTTGTGAGTGTTGATTGTCTGTAAGATAGATCTGTTAATGTTTCTATCTTGCCTAAACAAATTTGTCGAATTGCGTCAAATGTTTGTTTTGGTGGATACGGACTTAGAATTTTAATTTTAATTAATTCTTTTTTTGGTCCTAAGTCTTTTTCTATATGTACCATTAAAACTAAACGTATAGCTCGTATACGGTCTAATACATCTACTAGCCTACCTTCATATCGAATATCGGCAAACATTTCGTATTTTATTCTTGGAACTGCCATATTATTTCTTTTTTATATAAATATCAAAAACAGTAAAAAAGGGGATGACCGAAGCCACCCCCTTTAAACTCAATTATTAATTCTTTAAATCAAAAAGTGTTTAACTATTTAAATACTAAAGAGTCTCTAATCCTTTGACATATACTTTTCCGTAGAATTCTGGACGAACTACTTTCTTCGCGTAACGTGTCATAACACCTTTACGTGGAGTGAAGTTTACCGGATCGTATACCAATGGAGTCATGATAAGAGGTACATATGGAGAGAAAACTGCTCCAGTCTCAAGGAATTGTGCTCCTCTGAATCCCATTAGGATTACATTCTCTTTCATGTATGGGTTTTTGTAAACTGTGTAACGATTATTGATTGCACCAATCTTTTGTACACCAGCTGCAAATTCCATTTTATTTCCATCTGTGTCTGCAGCAAATCCAGGAATAGATTCTAGGATAGTTGCCACTGCTGGAGATGTTACTAAGAAGTTAGCACCACCACGCAATGTTTTTTGATGAATTTTATTTGAAACTTTTTGCAGTTTAGTACCAAGAGTTTGGAACCATCCGCCTTGAGTGTTATAGAACCCACCAGCGCCAACTGCAGCTGCAGCGTCGAATGATGTACCGTTCCAGAACTCATTGTTTACTGCTGACCAATACTCAGTAGTTGGAGCAGAAGAAATCAACATATCAAGAATCTCTAAATCAATTTCCATTGATACATACTCAGACAACATTGAAGTCAATTCTGCTTCAGCATCGATTGAGTGGTAAGCGTTAAGATCTTGAGCAAACTCAGGAGTCCAAACAGCTTTTAGTTTTCTTGTCTTAGCAACGATTGGCTCAGACTGAAGTTCCAAATTAACTTCTGGAATATCAATATCAGTACCATCATTAATACCAGATGTTCCTGATCCTTTAAATGGATCTTTATCTTCAAAGTCACCTCTAGTTGTATCCGTTGGTGCTTTGCTATAATTGATATTTAATTCATTTCCAGTAATTGCATTTTGGATAAGATCTGCTTGTGATGCAGTTACAACAAATGATGCAGTAAAGTTAGCGTCAATCGTTGAAAATGCTTGTACAGGAATAATTTCTGTAGATCCAGAAATCAATGTAAATGCTCTAACAGCTAATGGATCAGCATCTGTTGGTACTGGTACTGTTAAATTAAAATACTGTCCTGAATTTGCAGTGTAAAGTGAATCGAAGTTTAATGATGCACTTGTTGCTGCTGCAGCAGAAGCTCCGCCACCTGCATTTGAACCAGTAGATGCACCAGCTGAAACTGTTGCTTTAACGCCTGTTACGCTAGGGATTGAATATCCAAAACGACCAGCACCGTAAAGACCACCTGATGGGTCACCTGTTGTATTAGTTACACCAAACATTGAATCGTCAGCTTCTGGAGAACCGAATGGGTGTCCATCACCTTCTGCGTTATCATCGTCAAATCCTGGTTGAGCTGTACCATATTTAAAGTCTAAGTAAAATACTAGACCTGATGGCAAGTTCATTGGTTGTACAGATACAAATTCTTTAGCTGCAAATTCAGCAAAGATTCTTCGTACCAATGGAAGAGCAACTCCTGCCCATTCCTCAGAACCTGCTGCTGTACCTGTAGCAGATGATTCTTTTACTAATTGTCTTGCTTGGTTTTCAAGCAATGTAGCCATTCCGGCTTTTTCTGTCTCGTTTGAGAGACCTTCTAAAAGACCTGTTTTTTCCCATTTAGAAACGTGTGCTTTCACAGCTGTTCTTTGAGAAGCGTCTGGACTTTGTAATAATGAATTAAGACTCATTTTTCTTTTCCTTTTTCTTTTTTTTAAAATTAAATTACTTTAAACCCGCTAGTTTCTTCCAACGGTTGGCTTGTTCGAAGCCTTCAGTTAATACCTGAGTTGTTTGTTTGCTTGGAGCAGTAGTAGCTACTGGACGAGATGCCATTGATTTTGATTCTTTAACAATTTTCTTTCCTGCTTTACGCGTTTGGAATGATTCTGCTAAAGTACTAAATACTAGTTTTGCTTCTCTTGTATTAGCTGCTCTGTCAAAGTTTTCAATCACTTTCATTTTTTGTGATTCGCTCAACTCAAAATTTCGGAACAATTTGTTTGTGTAAAGAAGTTTTGCATTTAAAAGATTAACTTCATTAATAACTGATTTAAGATGCGATACTGTTTTATAAGCTTCTTCAAGCTCTTCTTTCATTTCTTCATCTTTTGCCTCATCTTTAGCATGAGCCATCTCACCAATTACTTCTTCTTCTTCTTCTTCTTCTGCTAAGATTGCCTCAATGAGTTCTTCAATTGAATTATTAGATTCATACATACCTTCTTCAACGTCTTCTTCTTCATACATACCTTCGTACATACCTTCTTCAACGTCTTTTTCGTCGATACCTGCAGCAGCTGCATCTGAATCTAAATCTTCTTCAAGCTCTCTAATGATTTCTTCAAGATCCATGTCGTCATCATTCATGTCGTCAGCCATGTCGTCAGTCATTTCCATTTCTGGTGACACGTCGTCTGTTTCAGCTGGAAGCATATCGTTCATGTCTTCTTCATCATCCATACCAATTTCACCCTCTAGATCATAATCACCGTCATTGTCTAAATCGACAGCAACACCAACCATATCTGGAGTTTCGTCAGCCATGTCTGAATCCATATCCATGTCATCCATGTCATCCATACCCATTTCTACCTCTTCACCATCTACCATGTCTTCATCTTCTAATTCATTCATTAGTTCGTTTTCGAGCATGCTTTTGATTCTAGGTTGAAAAGCTTCTTGAAGAGCAATCTTTGCATTAGCTAATGCAGTTTCTTTAACCGCTTTTGCGTCAGCAATTGCTTCTTTTAGCAAATCTGATTTTGCCATTTGTTTTCTCCTTAAATTTGTTTTTTGGAAATAAGATTATTTGAAATCTTAATAGAATTTGTTTTTTATAGACACTATATAGAGATAGCGTATTTCCTTAATAAATATAAGGCTACTTAAAAAACAGTAAAAAAGTCCTAACATTTCTGCTAGGACCTTATAATATATAATATAATATGCTTAATCGTCTCGATGCATATCTTTAATTTTTTGTATATACTTTGCTTTAATCATTTTTGCTCGGTGTTTTACACTAGGCTTTAAAAACGTACGATTTTCTTTAATATGTTCTAATATTCCAGAATTCTTTATTTTGCGTTTAAAATTCTTTAAAGCAAATGCAAGATCTCTATCGTCTTTACCTGTTACGGAAACAGCATTTGCATTTCCTGGTACTATGCTTTTGTGGTACTTTTGGTTTCTACTCATATAACTTGTTTTAAAATTTTCTTTGTTTCATTTTTTTAGACTCTTTACTCTTAGGTGCTTTAAAAGCAAACTTTAAAAGTTCTGGTAATTGAGCAAAGTAGCCTTGAATCTTTTGTGATTCTGTTCCCGGATCTTCTCCTAATCTAAAATAAAAATATCCCGTACGGCCTGACTTTGACTTTTCATGTGATATAATAGTAAAGCCTTTTTTAGTAGTCCAACGTTGAATATCCTTTGCAACTGCGTTAGCTTCTTGTGGGTCTCTTAATTGATATATAACATGTCCATTGTAATCAGATAAGTTATTAACTAGTTGAGCTTCTTCTAATTCTGATTCAGCTAATCCGGCATCTTTCATTGCGTCGCCTAAATCTTCAATTGCATTAGTTGCATCTTCGATTTCTTTTGGATTTGGTATCTTTGAATTAGTTTGTTCTTTTAAACCAAAAAACTCTTTATACATGTTTTTAAACTTACTCATTATCATTCTCTTATATTATATAAATAATTAGTTAAATCTCCAAATTATCCTACTTCAAAATATTTTTGAATACCTTGAGCTATATCTTCAAATGCAGCTTCCATTCTACGTTCTTGAATCATTACTTCATTTGCAGATGATTGAAATGCCTTAAGTGCTCCAGATACTTCTTTCATGTGTCTACTAGCAGATACTTTGTCAACTAAATCTTCTTTTTCAGTAACAAGTTGTGAAGCAGTTTCAACTATACTAGAGATACGTTCTACAATCTCTTTTAATTTACCATTACTATATACAGACTCACCCATCTGCGAAAATGTTTTTACTGCTTCTGCAAATTGCTGTTTTTGTTCATTAGTTAATGGTGCAGGTCCTTCACTAAACACTGTTTGTTTGTCTTCATTTAATAGATCACGCAACGCTGTTAAATTTTTATTTTCAAATTTCATTTTATATCCTACATTTACCATCTTCACATAATATTGATGTGATTATGTCATTAACCGTTTTATATTTATTAGTTATACCTTTCTCAACTGATTCTTTCATTACTCCCATAAATGCTCCATGGGTAGATGGATTTGAGACAAAGTCCCAACAAATCAATTCAAAGTCATCCTGCACTTCTACTACGCCTTCATTTCTAAGTTCTTTTACACTACCCAATCCTCTACTAGAAATACCTAATGTGATGCCTTCTTTAAATAATGACTTTAATATTTTACCAGATGGAGTATCTAATACTTGAACGGTTCCTTTTAGATCATCGCCATCCCACCATATTTTTAAAACATTATGAGATACATTATTTAAATTCACAACGCTAGATTCTGGATGATCTAGTTCACCTAATGCTCTATTCTGATCTATATACTCACGTTGATATCGTTGACATTCACGCATTAAAATATTTTTAGGATATACTCTGCCGTTTTGATTTTTAGCACCAGCTCTCTGTAAAACGCCTTGCACTACGAATCCTCCTGGTATGCCGTATTTTGCTCCGTTTGATTCATTAAGTGAACCAACTGGTTTAAATTGCATGAAGTCTTCTAATATTAATTTTGACATTTTATTCTCCTAATGATCTAACTCGCTCTGATATTTTAATTAATCGCTCTGATATTTTTCCTAATGCCTTGCTAGTACTAGGACCAAATCCAGAATGTGATATTCCTGATTCTGTTTTTAATCGACTAGTATATTTAATAGTTTCTTCAATTTCTTTCAATTGTTTAGCTACATTTTTAATAGATGCATTTACTTTTTTAGCAGGACTCATTTTAGGATCACTCAATGCAAATGTTTTATAGCCTTCGATAAGACGCTCATATTTATTATCCATTGCTTCCTGGACTCTTTTATATCCTAATGCTTCAACAGTGTCATCATCAGCTTTACCAAATGCTTTAGGCGTCATATATGCCCCAGCTCCTGCAGATGTAGAAATTTCTTCTAACTCATCTTCATCTTTATCGCTTAATGCTTTCTTCATTGACTCTTCAGTATCGCCATCATTGTCAAAATCTAAATAATCAGGCTTAGCAGCTTCATTTTTTTCTTTTGCTGCTTTTTTCATTGACTCTTCAGTATCACCGTCGTTATCTAAATCTAAAAAATCTGGTTTTGCTTTTTTTTCATCGAGTGACTGAAAGCTTTCTTCTATTTGTTTTAAAAATGATTTCATTATTGTATCCTATTTAATTCGTCAATTAAGTCCATATAACGCATTAATGATACGATATGGGACTCATTTAAACGTTTCATAGTTTCAACATTACAAAGCATCTCTGAGAGTCGTGTGACCTTAATTTGTGTTACTTTGTCTGTTATGTGTTTAGAATGTTCTGCTAATTTATTTTTTAATGATGGTATTATATCGGATATATATTCTTTTAATGCTTCGGTATCATTAACATTAGTAATATATTTATTTAACAATTGTTTCTGAGATTCTGACAATCCTGAATATTTTTCGTTAAATTTATCAATCATTAACTTATATGTTAATAGACGTGTATCTTTTTCTTGTTTAGAGAATTCTTCAATAACAATATCTTTTTGTGTTTCTGATTTTCGTTCTATTAATGTGTGCTCTAATACAGCATTTTTACATTCCATTAATTTTTTAGGATTATCAGAATCTTTATATTCAAACAACATGTATATTGATGCTAATGCTTTGTAATTATTAATATGTATTTTAGAAACACGCTCAAATATAAAATTTTCAGATATTTCTTTAACTAAATTATATCGTTGTCTTTTTAATGTGCTCTGGTTGAGTCGGCTATATGATTCTCTAATAGTTCGCATAAATTCTAATGCTCTTGCTTCAGATTTATGTTGTTCTTTAATTAGTGAATTATATAAATTAAGTTCTTTTGATAGTTCTGTATTTTTACCGAAATATTTTTTAATAATATCAATTGTTACTGTTTTATCAGATGACATTGTTTCTGATGTAAGTTTCCTTACAAGCATCTCAAATAAGATACCGGTGTTTTTATATTTCGAATGTTTCAATTTTTTCATACTGGTGCCAGTAGTTTTATTTATTAATAAATATGGACAAATTTATAAAATATTGTTTTCATCTAACATTGTTCCTGAATCTGTGTCTTTTGTTTCAGGATTTATTGTTTCTGTTATGATTTTTTGTCTTTTTTGATTCTTAAAATAATTTAAAACATTTTTCTGTTCAGATGTCATTGATAATTTTCTTTGACGTACATCTGGCTGAAATGCATTTGTTTGATTTTTTATATTAAATGCTTGATCTAAAGTTTTCTTACCAGTTGGATCCCATCCAAATTCATTAGCGTGCTGTCCAGATTTGATTCCCTCTTTAGGTCGACCACCTTTATCTTTTTCCTCAACATCGTCAGAGCTCATATGCATTGATGCTAAGTCGTGTGGTGTTCCGTATGATGCACCTGTTATAGTTGGATCATTGCCTTCTTGTTCAATTTGATTTTGACGGAAACGTAATTTTAAATCTTCAATAACATTGGTTCTTTCCTGTAACCATTGTTCTTCGGACATATTAAATATGTATTCATATATGTATTTATCTGATACTAATTTACTGTCTTTCATTGTATTAGCAAGTTGTATCTTTTCATTCATTAATGCAACTTTTTGCTGATCATATATAATAGATGGAGATGTTAATGCTAAGTCAAAATTAATTAAGTCTTCACCTTCATATCCTTGTGATGCTAAATGTACGATTGCAATTTTATAAAGTTCAGATGTTATAATTTTTTGAATTCGTTCAATTGTTCTAGCAAAACGAATATCCATAGAAGCCAATGATGTTTTTCCTTCAACCCCTTCACTGTAACCTAAGAATGGTTTAGGTATTTTTAAAGCAGCCATCATTTTATTTTTTACATATTCGATATCTTCAGTACCAGTCCAAGTCATACCTGGTAATGTATCTATTTGTGTTGACGACTGTCCTCCACGAACTGGCAAAAAGTAATCTTCAAGCATATTATTAAGATTAAACTTAAGATTATAGTTTCCGGTATTTTGATCTACGTGTGGTATTTTTTTCATCTTATCGATGATTTGTTGCATGAATGTGTCTACTTCATTTGGGGGAATATTTCCAATATCGACTTTAAAAATACGTTTTTCTGGAGCTCGCATTATTCTGTGAATAAGCATTGCATCTTCTAACATTGTTAGTTTTTGGAATTCTTGCCTTGCTCCTTCTAACATTGAACGACCATATGGTAAGAAGTTTGAATCAGATAATAATCTAAAGTGAGCGATCTCAAAGTTATCATACCACTCTTCGTGAGTTGATAAGTGTTTAAATTTTATTTCATATTCGCCGGTATCACTATTATATTCTTCATATCGTTCGATCTCATAACTAGAAAGTGGTCTAGCATTAATTACTCCTAACTCGTCAGCAATATCTAATTTTAAAAAGAAATCTCCATATTTTGTCACGTTACGAATCCATGACCACATATTGAAATCAATATTCAATATATCATAGAATAGATTGTAAAGTATTTTTTGTATTTTACTATCATTGGTTTTAATAGTTAATATATCACCAAATTGATCTTCCAATGTAGACTCATCTGAGTATATGTCTAATGCCGAATGTATAATTGGATCTTTATCCATCATTTCGTAATCAGTATATAACTGCATACGATTTTGATGCATATAATAATTAGAATCATATCCGCCATTCATTCCGCCAATCTTATGTCGATTAGCACCATGCAATCTTGTATATCTATCAGAAATTTTACTCTTTGCTAAATTTCCGTCTGATTGTAATCTATTAGTATCAAGTACACGTAGTTTGTTGTTTCCAACATTCTTTACAATTATATTTGTACTGAATAGATTTCTTAACCGTTTTCTTAAAGAAGCCATATGGTATTTTCTTTTATTATAAATATAAGTACTTTAAGATCCAAGCATTTTTTACAATAACCATGTTAATCCTTCGTCAGATTGACCATTATTCCAATCCCAACCAGAGTCTCTAGGTTTATTTTTACCTGTATAAATAACACTATCTGTTTTTTGAAATTGAGATAATGCTCGTTTGTTTAGATCAATTCCTTGTTGTCGTAATTTTAATGATGTGTCACGCAACCATAACCCAATACAAAATGCCATAGTTAAATCGTCATTATAACCACTTTGTGCTTGAGCTTTGCCATTTAACCAATGAAAGACAAATAGTTCTTGTATGAGTCGTTTACTTCGTATTATTGGAGTTTTTTCACGCATATACATTTCTAATGCTGATATCATTAATGGTCGTGTTCTGCTAGTAGTAGATACACCAGGTACCATTTTTGATTTGTCTTTCATATCATATCCTTTTTGTAATTGGACATCTACATCGACATAACCATCATCTTTATATGTGTAAAATAAATTTTCATAATTTCTATCTAGTGCTGGTTGAATTGCAGCCCAGCCTATATTAGCATTTTCAATTGCTAGTAATGCGTTATTCCATTCAGTAGCAACTGTAACTAACATGTTTCCAAAATCTTTTGGTGGTAACTTACCTTTATATTCAGCTACTTGTGTTATTGTTTCTACTTCAATTACATGAAACGTGGACCAGTCGGCACTATCGCCTCGGGCAACATCTGCGATTACCATGTAATTTTTTGAGTAATCAGGATATTCCCAAACCCAATAACCATGATCGTGTCCTCGTTTTTCTATAGGATCAATACATGTAGCCTCATATTCTGCTAATATATTACCATCAATTACAGTGTGACCTGAACTAACAAAATCACAATCACATTCCTGAGCTGCTCCACGTTCTCCTAATAATTGTGTTTGTCTATCTCTCCATTCTTGATTTCGATCTGGATGCACCGTCCAATGTAACTTTATATTGTTCCATTCTGTTTGTGGATTTGTTTCTCCATCAACCCATGTTTTATGAAACCAGTTACCTATACCATTAGGAGTAGATAATACAATAGCCCCACCACCAGTTGATAGTGTTGCTTGAGATGCTATCCATATTTCTTCGATATTTCGGATAAACGCAGCTTCATCTATTATTAATAGTGATAATGCTTCTGAACGTGCACCTGTTGTCGCAGAAGAAACTGCTTTTATTTGTGATCCGTTTTTAAATTTTAACGATAATTTATTATCAGCTTCAATTGTTCCTTTTAACCAACTAGGTAAGTTGTCATGCATTACCCTAACTTTAGTTACAAGATTTTTTGCTACTTCTTGTGTAGTTGCAATAACTAACACGTTAAAGTCTTCTTGAAATAACATGCTCCATAGTGCAAATCCAGCAGATAGAGTTGATATACCTAACTGCCTAGATTTTAAAATAACACTATATCTATTGTCTTGTAAATTGGTTAATGAATCTTCCTGAAATGGATATAAATTAAATTTAATTTTTCCTTTTTTAGGATGTTGTATATAACAATATTGCCGCATAAAAAATACTGGATCAGCAGCACACATTTGATATTGTTGCTGTATTATTTGTTTTATGCTGGGCTGTGACATTATTGAATTACTCCTACAATAAATTTGCCAGTTAGTATTGTTGTAAGAATACCGGCGCCGAACCAAACAACTTTATTATTATACCATTTAGGTTGTAATTTTTTTTGTTGTTCGATATATAAATTTATGTTAGTTTCTAATAAATCAATTTGTTGCTGTTTATATACTAATTGCAATGAATCTAATTTAATTAGTTCATCTTGTTTATCAATAACATCTGTTTGTTGATTTATTAATTGATTATTAACTGAATCTTTATAATATAAATCATCTAAAGTTTCTGATATATCATGTATTTGTTGTTCTGTAAAACAGGTATCGACTACTGTTTGACCGAATCCAATTATTGGAAATAATAATACAAGTATTAATTGTTTCATCGTTTTCTCTTAGTTTTCGAAACAATATTATGTTTTGCTTGTGATGTAGTTTTCTTTGGACGACCGGGCCTACGTTTTGCTGTTTTAGTAGCTTTTGTTTTTTTAACAGTTTCTTTTAATTCTGTTAATTCTTTTTTTACTTGTCGTTTTTGTGTTTTAACTTGATCTTCTTTTCCTTTAACACGTTCAATTTTTTTTGTGTTATCGTCAATCTTTTCTTGTATTTTTTCTACTGTTTTTCGATTACGTAATTTTCCAATTGCTGCAATTAGAGCTAATAATCCTATAATTCCACCAATGATCCATTTACCATATGATTTAATAGTGTTCCAAATTTTCATTTTGTTTCTCCTGTAACTGTTTTATTTAATTTATTTAAAAAGTCTATTTTATATGACTCAAATCCTTTTGTGATTTTTTCTTCAAATTCTTCTGGTGTCATTTTTGCGGCCCATGTTTCAGTTTCGCCTTCACCGTTAATAACTAATTGAGATGCTTTAGTATATGTTTCTCGTAACATATCAACATCTTGCTCTGCTTTCTTTAACCATGCTAATGCATTAGCTTCTATTTTTTTATTAGCATAGTCCTCAAATTCATCAGTTTTTTTGAGTTCATGTTCCATATCAATAACACAGTCAAAACACATTCCATGAATTGCTCTCATTTTTTGATTAAGATAGTAGTTAGTATCACAAGTACATGTCTCTTTTGGACATTTAGCATATGATCTTAGTTCTTCCCGAACTTCACTAAGTACTTCTGAATTTTTTGGTTTTCTTGTTCTAAATCCATCAAATTGTTCTACTATGGTAATATTACCATTAACATCAACATCTTCCCAGATATCTCCAATTTCATGATGTTCATTTTTCTTTTTTGTTGCATCAACATCACTAAATCCAACAGTCTTTTTTGTTTGAAATTTGTGAGTACCGTCAATCATTTGTTGAACGGCTTTGATGTTTTGTAACTTGTTTGTTTTTGCCATAACCTTTTTATGTTTAATTTTCAGTATAATCGTCTGATGGAGATGGAGATGGTAATTTAATATCTGCATTTCTCATTGCTGTTGCGATTGCTTTTTTAAATTCTTTAGACTTTTTTGCAGTCATGCCTTTCATTAAATCTTTAATTGGCTGCACAACTTCTGGTGCAACTTCCAATGGAGTAGCATTTGCTAATTTTGATTTTATATCGGCTACAAATGAATCAACTGATGCTTTCATTTTATTAACCGTGTCAGTAGATGATGTATCAGATGTGGTGTCGGCAGTATCAGTTGATGTTGGGGTTGGTGTTGGACTAGGTGAACTAGAACCTCCGCCCCCTGAAAAAGATGTTGGTGCTGGTGACGATGTATCGGAGTCGACTGCTGCTTCAGCATCTGCGTCTACTTCTACGTCTGCTTCTGGTACATCTACGTCAGGAGCATCTACGTCAGGTGCATCTGTGTCTGGAGTATCAGCGTCTACATCTACAGGTTCTGGTGTATCTACTACGTCTGTTGCATCTTCTTGTTCGAATACATAACTTTCTCTTAATATTTTAGCAATTTTATTTCTAACATATTTTCTAATTACTTGCTCTTTTTGCTCTTCAGATAATTTTGATATTGACTCTTTAAGAGTTTCTTCATTTTCTGGTTTCACTAATGAGTTAGTAATAGCTACATGATCAATTCGTTCTAATTTTTTAATATATTCTTCAGTTCCTGCTAATTGCATTTTTTCAAATACTTTTCGAGCATGTTCTGGAGAATATTCTCCTTCTTCAACTTTTTTATAAATGTGGTCTACAATTTTAGGAACCATATTTTCAACGTCATCTAGAACATCAGTAGCATATTTTCTTACTACTAATGGCTGTACTCCTTTTGACAAGTTAGGAACCATACCATGAGCTTCCTCACCGGTATAATCTTTAATATCTTTACGAGTATTTGGTTTTGTTGATTTTTCTAAATCTTTTGGTGATTTATACTTTGTTTTATGTTTTTCTGCCATTGTGTTATCCGTTTATTTAATATAAATATTACCTTGCGTATTTTAACACTCCTAGTATTTGATTGACTGGAGCAAATGAGCCTGTTAGTTTATACGTATTACCTCCGTATGTGAATACTATGCCTTCAATTGGAACTATAGTATCAAAGCCTCCGATTTGTTCTATTTTCTTAAGCTCAGTTTCTAATTTGTTAATAGTTTCAATATTGTCTGATGTTTGTAATTGTTTAGTTAAGTTTGCTATACTTCGTTTTATATCCTGAACTGCTGCATTTGGATTTGCTGCAAGATAGTTTTTAATGTTTTTTAATACAACAGCTCCAAGTCTTAAGAATATAGATTCAAATGGTTGTATATTTTGTTTACGATATAATTTAAAATCTTTTTTATCAAATGCAGAAACCCACTCAGCAAATTGATCGTTGTCAATCAATTTTTTAATTTTAGTAATACTAGTAGATTTATCTCCAAATGCCCATCGGTATGTTAATAACTCTATTATTTCATCGTTTATATCATATCCTAGTTGATCTGCCTTTTCTTGTATTATATTTTTCCACCATGCTTTATGATATTCAGAAACGGTATCTGTTTCTTTTAGTCCGAATTGATTTTTTAAACTATCAATTTCAGCAAAGAATGCATTTTGTTTATCTTCAAAATCTTCAATTTGTCCTAGCTTCATTTTATTAGGAGGTATAAATGAAAATGTCTTTTGTAAATGTGCATTTGCATCTTGAATTACTTTTTGTAATGTAGTACCACCTGCTAAGTCTGTCTGCACTACTTTTCCTGATTCATCATATTCTACCAAATTATGAAATTGTAATACTGCCGTTTCATACGCAATAATATTTTTAGTAGATGGGTAAATAATTTCCATGTTAGCAAAAACACGTCCGTTTTTAAATATAGACTGTAATGTGCGTGGTGATAATTTACTTAAAGCACTTGTTAAGTCTGCAGCTGTTTCGGTATATGCTTCTACTACTGATTTATATCCTTCTGCAGCATCTGCACCACTTTCATCAACTATTTTCTGATATTTTTCTTCGAAGCTAGCAATAATTTCTGATGTTGTCATTGGATTTCTAACTGTTTTCACCCCACGAGCAAATCCAGGTTCTCCATTTTTCCATGTTACTTGAATATTCTGACCATCAGTCTTTTCTGTTACTTCTTGTTCTATGTCTAAACGTCCCTCTAATGCTCTAGAAACAATTTCTTTCATATCATTGAAAGTTAAACCATAAGCATCATATGGATGATTCATATGACCTCCAGCACCACCTTCAGTTATTAAAGATTCTTTTATAGGAGCACCGAATACCGTTTTACTAAAATTATTAAAGTCATAAACAAATTCTTTTCCTCTACTCTTGTGCAGAAACTTTTTTAATTTTTTTATTTTTTTGTCATGAGCCTTAGCCATTTTAGGAGTTTGATATCCTTCAATCACTTCATCTATATCTTCAGATAATTGTTGTCCCCACCAATCTTTACTAAATACTGATTCTTGTACACCGGTTAACATTTGCCAAATATTTTTAACAATTGCTTCTTTAGTACCTGGATATGATGCTGCAAATGTTTCATAATCCTTTTCTGCAATGGCCTTTCTTACTGTGCTAGCAGAAATAGGTGTTCCGTCTGCGTATGCTAATGGATCTACATCAATTTCGAGTGGATTAACTTTTATACCGGATGGCATTTTTCTGCCGCCTTTATCTCCAACTGTTTTGTATTTTTCCACGTTACTTCCAAAACTCATGGTACGAGCATAATCATCACCTTTTTTAGATGCCGCCATTGCATATGTTCCATTGTC
>Ga0181392_1000093_pt1 | contig 29295 bp, 45 predicted proteins | sample 15SPOviralmetaG_FD_130083 | JGI IMG/M metagenome (GOLD analysis project Ga0181392, IMG submission 130083) | Marine viral communities from the oligotrophic San Pedro Time Series (SPOT) site, San Pedro Channel, CA, USA - 15 SPOT_SRF_2010-09-15 | ecosystem: Environmental > Aquatic > Marine > Strait... | reverse complement strand
TCCCATTACTTATATTTTTATATTCTTCCTTAGCATCAAAACAAGGACATACTTTCTTATTAGTAAAATCTTTATGTCCATATATTTTAGCTTCTGGATACTTCTGTTTTAAATCTTTTAATAATTGCTCTAATGATTCTTTTTGCTCAGGTGTTCTAGTATCTATCCATTTGTTCATAGTTCTATCCATACCTCCTATGTAACAAATACCTATAGAATTTCTATTGTGACCTTTACAATGAGCACCTATTTTTCTTTCTGGTCTAGCATCTTGTATCTCACCACTAAGAGTAATAACATAATGATAACCACAATCTGACCAACCATTTCCTGTAACGTGCCATTCTGTTATATCCTCTACATCAAACTCCTTATGTTCTGGAGTTGCCGAACAATGAACTATAAGTTTGTCTATTTTTCTCATAGCTTCTTTGTTTTCATTAATGTATAAACGATAGTACAGACAAGAAGAATTATCTTTAACCAAGTTTCTACTTCGGTCATTGTAACTAGAAAAGCCATTGAGTTTAAAGTATAAATCTTCATATCTGCAAAATCCATAATATTATTTAGTTTCTTCTTTTATTTCTTCATACGAACCATCCTCTAAGTTGATGTTTATTTTACCATACTTGTCCTCTAGTTCTTTTTTCTCTTTATTACTTTCTTCTTGTAATTGTGCAAAGGCGTGTAATAATCCGTGTTTCTGTACTTCTAAAGTACCTAAGTCGTGCTTTATAGCAGCAAACTTCTTTTCTGATTCTTTTAATGATTCTAATTCTTCTTTACTAATTTTTGACATTTTTATTTAATTTATAGTTATATACAAATATACTTATTTACAATTACATTTGTTTTTTAAATCATCTACTTCTGCTTTTAGTTCTTGTATTGATTTTACTAATAAAGGAACGATTTTAGAATAATCAACACCTTGCATTTCTTCTGCATCTTTATCTCCTGTAACTGCATCTGGTAAAACTTCTTTAAGTTCGTGAGCCATAACTCCATAACTTCTGCTTTCATCTGATTTCCATTTAAAGTCATAAACAGGTATTTTAGAAACCATATCTAATCCTGCAAAGTCTTGTAAATCTTCTTTTAATCTATAATCAGAAGATGTGTTATATGAAACTGCTGAAGTTCCATTTTGTGAAATAGAACCAATAACACTTGAACCTAAATAAAATAGTGTATAGTTAGAGCCTGTTGCTGTACCAGTAGCGTGTCCAATACGAAGTATTGAATCTGTACCTGCATCAAATTTAAAGCCACCAGAAGTTGGGTCTCCATCTGTTCCAATTAAAACATTCCCCCCACTTGTAATACGCATTTTAGTATCATTATTTACCCTAAACAACATATTATTAGTACTATGGTCATATTGTAAACCACCCCTTGTATTATCACCTCCTCCTGTACCATCAGCAAAAATTAAAGAACCTGTTAAATTTCCATCTGTTGCTATTGTAATTCCACTTACAGCACCCAAACCACCTACTACTAAATTACTTGCATTTGCCCAATAATCTGAAGCATTTACTCCAATTCCTACTTTTCCGTCACTGTCTATTAATATAGCTTCCGTTCCTGCTCCAAAAGTATCACTATTTACTCTTAAAGATAATTTCCTTGTATTTGGTGCTTGTAGAATTGTTTTATTTGCTGAATCATCCCATCCAAAGAAACCACCTACACCACCTCTTAAAGATAATACAAAATCTGAAGCAGCAGCAGTTCCTACTGTTACATTTTTTGTAAAAATTGCGTTCCCATCACTGTCTATGGTCATTCTAACAGCACTTGCTGTATAATCATATAAATTCATATTATTTAGCCCTCCTGCTGAATACCAAGAAAACTCACTATCAGGAGTTTTCCACCTAAAACCTGCTGCAGCTCCAGGACCTGTTGTTTCTGAAAAAAGATATGAAGTTGAAGAGTTTTTTACGTGTAAAGGATAATCAGGGTCATCAGTTCCTATTCCTACGTTTCCTCCATTAAAGTATGAATCACCTCCTGCATCAATCCTAACTGCAACATTAGTGTTTGGAGAACCAAATTGTGTCATTTGAATATAAGGATGGTCAACACCAGTTGTGTTTAATCCTATTCTACCTTGAGTTCCTGTACCACCTACTGTAAACTGTTCTACAGGCGAATCAGTTCCGATTCCTACTGATGAAGCATTTATATATAAATCATTATTTGCTAATAGTTCAGAATAACCACTACCCCCAGCATCTCTTAAATATAATCTTGGGGGATGTGCTGTTGTGTTATTTACAACTAATCCACTTACATCACCACCTTGTTCAATCGTTACTTTACCATAATCTGTTGTACCATTAACAATTACGTTTCCAGAACTGTTAATAGTTAATGCTGTTGTATCTCCTGCTGATGAGTTTGAAACTCTAAAAAACATTGACTTTGTCGTTGCTCTATTTTCAATATTAAAATCTCCTGTATAATTTTGAATGTAACTTGAATTATCACTTGATAAATGTCGTATTATTAAATCCCCTCCAGTACCTGCTGCAAAATATTTATCATCAACAATACTTACATTACCTGCAAAGGTTGAATCTCCGTCATCATCTATTGTTAAAGCAGTTGTTCCACTAGTTTCAAAAAACATAGAACCTGCTTCTTTATTCTGTATATATAAATTTGGATTATCAAAAGCCACATAACCACCATCACCACTTGTTGTTCCTGAAGCTGTATCTGTTAAATGAACCCCTGCTGCTGTTCCGTGTATATGTACAATTTTTCCTGCAACTAAAGTTGGTGTGTCTATACCAATTCCTACGTTTGCATTTGTTATAATAACGTCTCCAGATGATTGACTAATGTTAAGGTCTCCAACTGTGTTTACTATCCAAGAATCACTACCTGTGTTATATATTTGCAAACCATTGCTATCACCAAAATATGCTTTATTATTATCAGAAAATCTTAATGGGTTAGAAAATTGTGTTACCCCTGAACCTCCATCTATTCTAAAATATTCTTCGGTACTTGTACCACCTCCATCATCACCATAAAACTTTATATCACCATCTGCATTTTTAGAATTTATAAGTAAATTTCCTGTTGAATTATCTATATAACCATTAGAACCATCGTGGTATATTTGTAAATCATCACCATCACCTAACAAAATCTTACTTGTATCTGTAAAAGTTATATCATCACCCGCACTAACAGCAATATCAGTTCCGTCAGTAATATTGCCATTTGCTAAAACCTCAGAAAGCTCATTGTTTGCTCCAACCTGAGTATCTACATACCCTTTTGATGCTGCATCAGTACTTGAAGTAGGTGTTAAAGGAATAGTAACCTGACCACCAAAACTAGATTGTCCAGTTCCAGAAACTGCTAATTCCCCTGTTACATCAACACCATCGCTTGTAGTAGCGAATTTAACACCAGGATTTGTATTACCTCTATAATATATTGATACACCCTCAGACCCGTGAGTTAACATTAAATCGTTGTTGTTAGTATCACCTGCTTTTAATTGAAATATATCAGAACAAACATCTAAAATCCTAGAACTACCTGTTTCTATTTTAATAGCATTAGTGCCATCATCATATATTTCAAGAGCTGACGTACCATTCCACTTTATTTTACTTGAGTTTGAAAGTGTTATATCACCATTGGCAATTATATCTCCTCCAAAAGTTGAATCAACACTTATAACCTCAAAGCTACTGCTAGTATATTTAAATATAGGGCTACCAGATGAAAATATCATATCACCCTCAGCATTAAGCACATTATTTAAAGATGTACATTCTAGCTCTATTGACTTGTTTTGCGTTACATTGTCTATCGTTAATTTAGTAGTACCTGCTTTATTAATTAAAATATCTTTACTAAAAGTAAATAATGAAGAATCTTCTACCACTCCATTTGTTTCTATATTACCTATAACTAAATCTGCTTTATCATATCCTGTACCTGATACACTTACAGTAGTTGTTGGTTCTATTTGTAATCCTTTAAATAACCTGTATTTGCCTGTTAGAGCTTCTCTAAACAGCCCTGAATATAGTGTAGTACCTGAAGGTGTGTATTTGCCGTAAAAACCTATATCTACTGCGTCTGTTGAAGTGTTATTGTTAGCTAGTACAATTAATGGGTCTTTTACTGTTAATGTATCAGTTCCTACAGTTGTTGTGCTTCCTTCAACTACTAGATTTCCTATTACAGTTAAATTGCTTCCTATTTTTGCATCTCCGTAAACGTGTAGATTTAATCCTGCTTCTGGAGTAACTCCTATACCTACTTGAGTTGTTGATACGTATAATGGCGTTGTATTTCCTAAACCGTCTGTTATTTGTTTTGCTGTAGAACCTATTGCATCATTGTCTATTGACTTTAATAACGCATCATATGTGTTTTTTATTTTCGTGCTTGTTAATGTAGCCATTATTGCTTTTTAAATAAGTTAATAATTTCTTTACGTTCCCCTCTTTTGGTTTGTAAATCTTCTTTATAATACCCATCCGTTGAATGTTGCATCTTTATCAGGATTAATATCCTCATTAGTGTTACTTGTATATTCAGGAAATAAATTTTGATTATTAGCCATATAATCTATAAAGCGTCTTGTGTAATATTCTGCAAATTCTCTTTCTTTATTTACTAAATAATCTACTTCATTTTTACTTACTGTTTCGCTGTTTTCAGAAGAATGTTTAAATACTCCTCCGTTCTTTACTTGGTAAGCTGCAAAAGGTAAGTAATCTACCATAGCAAAGTGAATAAGCATAGGTTGTATATAAGTGTTTACTAAACTTAAATAATCTCCTGTTAAACTATCTGCTATAATATCACTACTAATCTTGTTATATAAATCAGAACCTAAATAATTCCTTACGTGTATTTGTTGAGCTATTTTTATAAATTGAATAAATTTATCTACGTCAACTGAACCATCTATGATAGTGTTTCTTTTTATGTCTATTGGTTTTATGAATAATGCTGTTGCCATATTTAATATCTTTATCTTGGATTTTTATAACCATTGTTTGGCATATCTATAGGTCTTTGTGCTACTTCTTTAGGATTCTTATATTTTTTAGCAGCAGAAGGTCCTTCAAATCTTGCCTCTTTTCTATCATCTAATGGTAAACTAGATATTATTTTTCTTGCTTTACCTACAGATATTTTCTTATTACCTTTCTTTAAATAAACTCTACGTAGCCAAACGTGTTTACAATTTGGACCACCTTTATAAAGCCATATATTCATTTTCTCTCTACCTCCTACACCAAATCCAGGATTATTATCTTTTTGACCTTGTAAATCTTCCCATCTATATACTTTACCTGCTTTACTAGCATTTACCATTTTTTTACAAAACTCTCTAGTATTAGATTCTATATCACCTGCGTAAGCATATCTTATTCTAAATAAACTTGAATCTTGTTTACTCTTTTTTCTTGCATCTCCTGTAACAACTGTAGCAAATTCAAAGTAGTTTTTAATTTCATCTTCATTATCTCCTGCAATACTTTCATCAATTAGAATCCAATCATCACCCATTTCATCACTAATAGAAATTAAATCATCTGCTATTTCAGAATGTTCTTTGTCATTTAAAGTTTCACTTAATTTAACTCCAGTTTCTTCTTCTCTTGTTTCTTCATCTACTACGTGCTTAATTTCAGTAAACTCTAAAGGTTGTAATGTCTTAAAGTATAAATGAAGTGATATACCATTAAAAGCTAAGATTTTATCAAAGGCATCAATTAAAAGGTTTTGGAATGGTCGTATAACAGTATTGTCCATTAACGTAGAAGCCGTTTTAAGCTCGTCTGCGTTGTTTCCTAACCCTGACTGGTCTTTGATACCTAAAAGCATCGGAGAAACGACCCTATGAGCTACCATTATCTTTTTAGTTGATTCTTCAGACAAGAATTGGTATTGGTTATGTGCATCACTAAGTTGTACAGGTTCTATACTTGCAGCACTTTCTGCATTATCATTAAAAGCTAATATGAACTTACCTGCATTACTTGACCCACTAAACTTATTATATATTCTTTGTTCTATAAGACGTCTTTCCTCTGCATTAGGAGTACCGTTATTGAAGTTAATTAACATAGAAGGAGACATACCATTTAAGATGTTGTTTAAATGAAAATTAGATACTTCTTCTTCTAACTCTGCATATTGTAAACCACCTTGGTAATCTACAGGACTATAATAGTAGTATCCAGAACGATATGGTTTAACATATAGTATCTCTATAGCTTCATTACTCGTACCAAATGCAGGTATTCTTAAAGGTTTATCAGAAGGTTTAATTTTATTCCAATCTTTCCAGTAATAATATCCCTCTATATCTCCTTTTTCATTACACTTCTCAGCTCTAAGTGTTTCTACTGGCATATGCTCAATCTGTGCTATCTTAGTTCTATCTTTAGAATAAATAACCTGTATAGCACATTGACCCATTAATTTTAAATCATATGATAATCTTCTTACGCTATCATTGTCAAATAATGAAATCATCTGTGCATATTGTTCTGGTTTTTTATTTGAATTAGTTGCATCTAATCCTTTACCATATATCATAGAAGATACTGCATTAATTATAGCGTTATTTGTTGGACTTCCGTTATACCTGTCTATAAGATATTGGAAGTAGTTATTGTCCTCTCCGTAAGAAATCCAATCTCTATTGCTAACTTCTTTTATTTTAGGACTTGTGTAAGTACTTAAATTTACTATTCTTAAATCGTTCATATTATTATGTAATCGTTATCGTGAGAACCTGCTGTACTATCAAAAGTAAATTGACCATCATTAATAGAATAATAATCATTGTTACCTTGGTTTATAGTTTGGTCTGTACAGAATACTTTATCTTTATATATTATATTAGAAGAAGTGTCTAACAATTCTAAGTCATATGTTCTACCCTCTTTTAATATTGAATTTCCTGAAGATGTATAAGCGTTAGAAATACTTAAATAATTGCCATCTATTGTTGGTGTTACAGTAAAACTAAATTCATCATTTAATGAATCATCTCTTACATTCAAAGTAGTTGCAGAAGTAACATAACTTCTAGGTATAATCTTTATAACTTGAGCAGATGCACTTGTAGTAAGTTTCTTCATACTTATATATCGAAAAAAAAACGATATTTTGTGTTATAAGCAAAAAAAAAGAGGACATATAGTCCCCTTAATTTTTAACTTAATTATTTATTATCCGTTACTAGGAGTTGCAGGTGATATCTTAGCTGCATTTACATTTCCAGTAATATCAGTAGAATCTGCACAAAATGCAGGAGCTGATACTTCTTGAGCTGTTAAAGAAAGAGAGAATGAACTTGCATCTCCCATAGCAGCTCCACTTGTGAATGAACCACCAGATACCTCGCATCCGTGTTCTCTACCCATTAAAAAGAAATTACCATTGTAATCTTCTATAACGATTTGTGGTCGTCCTAAAGCTATAATTTTTAATTCTTCTTGTGTTTTACTATCTAATAGTTGTAATGAAATATTTAAAGTTGTTTCAAAGAAAGTAGTACCGTTTTCTCTTGAGCTGTTTACTGCTGTTTCCATAGATGAACTACCTTTAAGGTCGTATTGAAAAAAGTCAGGCGTTCCACCTATATCTACTTTTTCTGCATCTGAAGAATTATCAGTAACAGTAAGACCATAATCAGCAAAGTAAACTGTTTTAAGTCCACCTACTGATGCTTTACAAGGTATATTTCTTCCTGTTGTTAATGTACAAGCCATATTATTATAATTTTTATAAGAAAGGGTAAGTAGGTTTAACCCACCTACCCCTCTATGTTAAACAATTTATTAAGCTAGTGTCAATAAAGATAGGTCACTTCCTATTCCGTATTGTACACCTGCTGAGAATCTCATCACTACTCTTACGTTTTGAGAACCGTCAAGGTCAGCCATATCTAATAATTTAACTTCGTTGTGGTCAGATAAAAGACCTGTACCAAAGTAAATGTTAGATTTTTGTCCTGCTACGATGTGGTTAGATGGCATACCTGGAGCTAATACAACTTCGATACCATCGAAAGAAAGTGCATTACCTTGGTTGTACCATAATCCACCTCTATTATCAACACCAGAACCTCCTACGCCATTTGCAGCGTATCCTCCTAGTTGTCTTATATATGATTGCCAAGCGATTGTAGGAACGTAGATTTTTAAATCTTCTTTTCCATATACTCCTGAAGGAAGTGAATCTACTACGTTTTCTAATAAACTGATAATGTTAGTTGAACTGAAAGCAGTTTCACCACCGTTAGCTGCATCGTTAACGTCTCCGTCTGCTGCTGCTAATACTGTGATTCCGTCAAACTCACCTGCGTTACCATTTACACCACCCCAGATGTTTTGCTCATTCTTTTCTGCTACAAGACCTGCAACGTGACCAATCATAAAGTCAGAAAACTTTGGAGGTAATTTGTCATTCAAAGAACTGTATCCCATAGAAATTGCTTCCCAATCTGAGATAAAATCTTTCTTACAAAGCTCTAAGTTTACTTGGAATTGCTCTGGTTGTAGGATTCTTTCTGTTAAAGTTACTGTTGCTGTGTCAGTAAAGTCACAAGTAGCGTCTTTGATTACGTTAGCATCTGTTGCTACTTTTTTGATTACATCTTTAAACTTTACGTTAGGTTTGATTTCGATGTTACCTCTTTCTAATGTAGGAGAACTTAAAAGAGCAGCAGAAATATACTTCCCTGAAAACTCACCTGCATAAGTACTTGTTATTGAAACTGTAGTTGCCATAATTTAATTTAATTTTAAGTTTTATTAATTTTTATTTTAAAAGTTTGCTATTTTGCTAAATACTATATCTTTAGTTGTTAAGTTTCTCTTTTGAGAATAAACAACTTTGTTTAACTCCTCTTTAGCTTCAGGAGAATGTTTGATAGGTTCAGAAGCAGGTTTTGAAAGTTCTTCTTTAAGAGCTTCATCCTCTTGACAAGCAAGTTCTGTCATTTTTTGTGACATCAATTCTTCTTCCCTGTGCATTTCTTCTTTTTTACCTTCTTGCATTAATTCTTTGATTTCTTCTACCATAGATTTAATTTCTGCAAGTTCTTGTTTAGTAGCGTATTTTTCATCGTCATTTAATTCTTCTTCAACAACTTCTTCCTCTACAACTTCTTCTTCTTCTTTGTCTTTGATTTCTGAAATAATACCATCTTCTTCAATTACTAACATTTTACCATCTTCCATTTCGTATTCTCCGATTGGTAAAGCTACTTTGTCGTCATCAGTTAAGATAAACACTTCTTTTCCTGATTCAAATGATTCTGCTTCTAAAACAGTACCATTTTCTAGTTTAGCTTGAGCAAGTTCTACTTTTTCTTCTGTAGATAATTCTACACCCAAGACGTTTTTGATTTGATTTAACATTTCCATAGGTTTCATATTAATATATCGTATTTAGTTAATTATTTTGCATTTTTAAACATCTCTATTTATACTCCCTATACCTTGTGCGTGTAATGAACCATCACAACACTTAATACTATAGGTTTCTTTATCCCAACAAAGACAAGCTCTGTTTCCACCTTGTGGACTTACATTATAAGTAGTATCATCCATAATTATTTTATTGGAATACAATTAGGTACTAATCTTCCATTTTTTCTTTTCATTCCATACTGTTCATATCCTGATTGACAAGGCGCTTTTAAAGAGTGCTTTTCACAAGGCATATACCATATCTTACCTTCGTATTCGTGTTCGTGATATTTATCACATCCTAAGTCGTTTGCCATTTCCATAGCTTTCTCTTTTGTTGAATAAGCTAATCTATCATCTATGATTGCATAATCCTCGTTTACTTCCATTGAAGCTAATTCTAACTCTCCAAATTCTTTAAGTTTTTTAGCTGCATATCTTTTGCCTGATAAACCTCCCCAAAGTAAATAAGATATAGTCCCACACGCTTCTGTATCTGATTCGTTATAATATTCTTCTGCTCTTGACAAATAAGAATACATACGTTTTATAGTTTCTTTACTTATTGGTTTTCCTTGTGCTAATTGCTGCGCTCTAATCTTACCAACTTGCGTAGCACATTTATTGTTTACTTTTTTGTTAAGTTCTAAACCTCTTATAGCATTATTCTTAACTGTATTAGGATAATCGTTATATGATTCCATTATCATCTTCTTTCCACTCTTTGTTCTTTTATCACCCTTTATGATTCCTTTAATAGTTGATAATAACTCTTGTGCTTCTTCTTCTTCAATCTTTGCTAAGTCATTTATAGTTTTGTCTTTAGGTCTTTCCATTTTATCTACAAAATACCCCTCAATACTAAACCCTTTAACTTTACCTGTTTTTACATAATCTTTCCATACATCTTCATTGTTTACTTTAACCGTACCCATCCAGGTGCCTACAGGAACACTCATATCATACTTTCTGGATTTATCGTGTACATCATCCTCTACTATCCAACTTTCAACAAGAGACAAGCCATTTAGAGAATATTGATGTTCTAAAGTTGAGTTGTTTTGGTTGCCTTTCATTAAATACATTTGGGATGCTTTTAAAACCGTATCTTTAGAGAAGTATATATAATACTCATCTTCTCCACTCCTTCTGTATATAGGTTTGTTAGGGATTAATAAAGCTCCCATTAAGATTCTCTTTTCTTGGTTGACTTCTGCTAATTTTATCTCATCACTTTTTAAAGCAACGAAATCTTCTTCGATTGCAGGATTCTCAACAATGCTTATTGCTTCAATCCCATTTAGCTCCTCATTTTCATCTAAAATAAGTTCTACTATCTTCATAATTATATATCGTTTTAAAGTTTATATTTTGTATTTTATCCTATAGAAGCACCATCAACTATATTCCTATCCAACTCTTGTGCTGTAGTTACATCATTACTAACCACAAATGCTTTAACAGGTTGTTGTTGTTGTCCTCCTATTGCTTCTGCTAATTGATTAGTTCCTGAAGCTCCTACTATATTAAATGCAGGAGGTGCAGAACCAGTTGGTACTTGTGGAGTTTGTACAGAACCACCACCACCTCCACCTGCTCCAAGTGAGGATGCTACAGATTTACTTTTTCCTACGGCAGCACTAATAGAACTTACAATACCAACTGCTTGTAAAGCGTAAGCAATTAACATAGGTATGTTTTGTGGAAATCCTATTTTTGCAGTTTGTGCAGTACCTTCTGCAACTGCAGCACTAGAACGAGCAGCTACTAAAGTAGAAAAAGTGATTGTCTTTCTTGCTTCTTGTATCATCTCTTGTGCAGCCATTACTTGCTTAGCTATAAGTGCTGCTTTTCCTGCTGCCGATTCTGCTCCAAATAAAGCTATAGCTTGGTCAACTGCACTTTTCTTAGCAGCAGTTCTTCTGTTTTCAATATCTATATCCATTTGAAGAATCCTCTCTTTTTCTTCTTCTACTTTTTTAGCATTTTCAGCATCTTCTTCAGCTTTTACTTTTGCTGCTTCTGCTTCTTTTTCATCTTTAGCTTTTTTCTTTTCAGCGTCTATTGCTTCCTGTTCTTCTTTAGCTAATCTTGCTTCATCTTCAATAGCTTTTAACGCTGCTGCTTCTTCAGCTTTAAGTGCTATAGTTTGTGAGGTTACTTCTTTTTGTTTTGTAAGTTTAGCAGTTTCTAAATTAATAAGCTCTGCTTTCAATCTAGCTTCTTCATCTAAATCTTCTTTAGTAGATTCTGATAATGAGTTTTCTAATAGTGTTGCTTCTAATCTAAGTTTAGCTGCTTGTATTTCTTTGTTTGTTATTTCATCTTCTAACCTACCTGCTTCTTCTAAAAACGCTATTCTTTCTTCTACTGAAAACTTTTCTTTATCTATTGCTTTCTCTAATAAATCTGCTCTTGTTCTATCTGCCTTTGCTCTTTCTACTTGTAATTGTCTTTCTGCTTTATCTGCCTTAGCTCTCATATCAGACAACTCTCCTGCAATAGCTATTTCTTTACGAGTTTCTTCTCCAAAGTTCTTTATTCCTTCTGTAACCTTAGCTATAGATTCTGCAGCTTCATCAAAATTTAAAGTAATTACAGATAATATAGCATTACCAAAGTTTCCAAGTATGTCTGTTACGTTTCCAATAACTACTGAAATTTGATTAAGCCATTTAGCAAATTTATTTTGTCCTTCTTCTGAATTAGTTAGAGCTGTAGCAACTGAAGTAATAGCTAACGCAATAACACCAAATAAACTAGCTTTTAATAAACCGTTTACAGTCATTAAACTTTTAGCAAAACTCTTAACTGATTTTAATGCACCTTTAAAGCCAGATACTAGACCACCAGTCATTTTATCTCCTGCATCATCAATTGCAGTCATATCCTGCTCCGTCTGTTGTAAATCTTTATTTAAATTTTCAACTTGCTTTTCTGCTTCTGCACTTTTTACATCTATATCTATTACTACTTTTTGAGCCATTTTATTTCTGTTTTTATTTGTTTAAATGTTTCCCTAAATGTTTCAGGAAGTTTGTACTTGCCTTGTGCTATTCTTATATTCTCTGTATCTCCTTTTACTAATTGGAGTAATTCTAATATATTTTTTATCATACTTCGTTTAATAATTCTAGTTGGCTTTCTCCTGTTTTTAAATTTGTTGTTATGCTATTTATTTTGTAACTTCTGTTTCTTACTATGAATCTATCTGCAAGAGTATAGTTTCTTAATATCTTCAATGGTAAAAACGCTTTCATTTTTGTTAATCTTCTTTTGGTGTTAAATACATCTTGTATGTATGTTTTATATAAATCCTCAAATAAAGTACCAGAGAAGTTACCACTAGGTTGCCATTCGTTTGTTTCTAATCCAAAGTGTAAAGCAGTATCATCTGTACTAGAATCTAATGCTACTGAATTACTTGGTATATAATAACCTGTATAACTTGATTCAGGGACTTCTGTTTCATTAGAAGCATCTGGCAAGAAAGATATAGTTTGTGGACTAGAGTTATTATATATTGCATAAAACAATAAAGGTTCTCCTTTTATTGGGTCTAAGTTTTCGTCAATCATATAACCTACCTGTACGTTCTTAATAGTTCCACCTGTACCGTCTGTTAATCTCTCATATTGCATATGTTCAAAAGGTACTTCTATCTTATATATACCTCCGTCAAGTGCTTCACTATTATCATAATTTAAAGACCCCCATTCACGGTTGTTTATTTGATTAAATACAGATGCTAATAATGATTTAGTGCTTTTAAAATTAAATGATATTTCTTTATATGGCAAAGCTAAATCAACTTGACTTTGTTCCATATCAACGTAATCATCTATCACATAGCTTGTACCTGATGCGTAGAAGTTATCTAAAGTTTCTACTTTGATAGTACCATCATCTTGTGTAAATGCAGTTAGATTGAACATACGAAATAGTCCTGTAAGGAAATCTATAACCTTAATTTCAGGTACATTCTGAGTAGGTTGGAATTGTATAATTTGTACTATTGATATATTAGTTGCTGATATTGTTTGTTCGTTAGGTTCTGCAGGTGTTGATGTATCATCAAATCCTAAAGTAAATGTATTAAAGGTCACAGAACTATTACTTCTAACAAAAATAGTTAAATTACCATCTTCTAAAGAACCTATAAAACTCATTCCTAAAGCAGTTTGGTTTCCAGTTATTCCAACAATAGAAGAAAATAAATTACCGTTTCTAAATATAAGTACATCATACGTTACAGAAGTATCACTCATCAGCGTGGTTAAACTAATATTAGTAATTTTTCTTTCTACTGTTAATGTTTGTCCTAGTATATCACTAGATACGTAAACAGGACTTGGAGTAGCTGCAAAGCCAGTAACTTGTGAAGTAAAGGTTTGGTCGTCTTGTATTAGATTCCCTTTTTTTCTTTGCATCCATAAATATAGATTGTGATACCTATCATTTGTTGTATTGAAAAAATCTGTAGAAAAACTTAATCCATATTCGTTTTCTATTGCTTTTATAATTAAGTGTACTCTTATTCCATATTTTAAATCAGACCATAATACTCCGTGATGGTGAGTACCTCCTCCAGTATGATATGCTAAGTTAGGAGTATCTGCAACGTGTGTTGTAGAATCATAATACAATCTTTGTGAATGTGATATTAAAGGAGCTATAATAGCATCTGAATAAGTAACACTATCAACTACTTTATCGTAACCTGATTGCAATCTTAACAATACTTCAGTAGCATCATAATCTATAGTAAAGTTATTTAGCCACGTTAAAGCATCTAAGTTGTCTTCTCCTAATAAATCTTTTAAATCTACTGTGTTTCCAAAGAACGTAATTCTATAAGCATATGGCTTGTTGTTCTTCATATCTACTCCTTCTAGTTTTATCTTGCCTTTTTCAAATGGCATATAGTTAAGTTCTATTGTGGAGTTCTTCTTTATTCTTGCATCAAATCCATTGACTATATCATAATTGTAATAATGCTTAAATATCTTATTATTGTCTTTAGATGCAGGTAGTGAAAAGGTCTTAGTAAAGTTTGTAAATATCTTACCTATGTCTCTTACATTTTGAATTGTCTGAGTTAAAGAAACAGATTCATCTTTAAACATATCCATTCTATTGCCTTCAATATATAGCTGAATATTTTGCATTATCTAATGTCATTTATTTTATTAAACGCATATTGGAAATCTACTGTATAATTAATCAATCTATCATTTACTGATTTCTTAAATTGTAAACTTGACGTGTTTAAACTTACTGGGAGTACTTCTGTGCCATTATCTACCCACACCTGTTCGCTTAGCATCATTTGTTTTATAACCTCGTTAAAACTCTCTTGTATGAATCCTGTGTTCATTGTTATGGCTTCTTTACCTGTGACGTGAAACTGTCTTATTTGGTGTTTCTCAGTATTGTATGTTGGGTCGTTTGTGAAGTCCATTAAGTTTCTTTTGTAATTATCAGATTTGGTATTTATACTATCTACTGACTTTTTATAGAAAGGCATAATCTGTAAAGCTCCAAACTTGTTATAAAAGATTACTTGTAGCTCTTGGAATTTAGGTTCACATACTGCTTCTAGTGTAATGGTTGTTACTTGTGATGTTCCTACTGAGCTTGTTATTGTTATTGTATCTCCACTTACTAGAGATGTTGTAGGACTTACTCTTATATATATAATCTTTTGTGTAGAATCAGTTGAATCATTTACTTGTATATCGTTTATTGTACTTCCCCAACTAACGTCATATAAGTTCCAGAAATCTTCTACTTGTTCCCAAAACACATCTGCTCCACCACCTGTTATAAACTCAATTAAAGGAGCTGCTTCTGCAAATACAGGAAATACTATATCAGTACCTTGTTTAAAATATATCTTAGTATTTGATTGTAAATATTGAGGAGTATAATTTGGAGTACCTACTATTCTGTAATCCTCTCCTGTAGTCATTATATCATTTTTGATTGAAAGCTGCGTATCACTATCTATAGCTGTTATTGTTGTTTGTGTTGTATCTGTATCATTAAAAACTGTATCTCCTATTTGTACGCTTGTTAAGAATGTCTGTCCACTATCTATTAGTTTATAAGCTGTGGTTGTACCTGTAGTTGTTGAATCTATTAAGGTGTTTACTGGGTCTGTTAAAGTTCTAGGATTTACACCATCTTCAAAATAGCCATAACCATCAAAAGATAGATAATCCAAATTCTGTGTTTCACTTCCTGATGTTTTAGTTAATGTTATATCTGCTTCTACCCACACTCCGTCTGTAGCAAAACTAGCATACTCTGTGTTTAGATAATCTCTAATAAGTTCTGTTATTTCATATATTACATAGTTATTAGTTCCTATAATATCTTTACTTATAGTGTACTGTGGTGAACCAGGTTTGTCTGTTGTAAAAGTTCCTGAATATATATATAAGCTCATTGAAGCTGAAGTAAGTGTTCCAGTTGCAGGAGCTACTTTTATATAATAGGGACTTCTTGCGTTTATTATTGTACTCATTCTATTGTTATTTCTATATCGTTTATAAATCCTTTAACTAAATCTGTTGGTAAATCTTTGTATGCTTTCTCAAATGGTTTGGTAAAGAATAAACTTGCTCTTATACCTTTATCTTTGATACTTCTTGCTATTAGAAATCCTATTGTATTATAATTGCCTTTTGTGAATTTGCCTTTATCATCTCTTAATCTTATATTCCTTTTCTTTGCCCAATCTGCTAAAGTTTTAACAGGAGGTATTTTAGAAGATGTTTTAAAACTAAATGGACTTTGTGAAGTTGCTCTATCTGCATAATAAGCATTAGCTCCTCTAACTCCTTTGTCTTGGTAAACTCCGTATTCATCCATTAGAAACTGTATGCCGAATCCATTTGTAGTTGCCCTATATTCATAATCTAAACTATTATAAAGTGTCTTAGAACTGTTCTTATCGCCCTTAGTAAGGTTGCTACGTGATTGTTGTATCACATACTTTGCAAATTTGTTTAATATGTCCTTAGTTTCTTTTAACTGCATATAGTAATATCATTTTCAATTAATATATCCATAGTACACGCCCATCCTGCTAACTGATTCTCAAATCTATCAAAGAAAGGTTCACAAGTTGGATTGCCTTCTAATTGGTATTTAGTAGTATATAAGCTGCCTTTTCTTAAAATCATAACAAGTTTATTAAGTACTGCTAATTGAGTGTTTAATATATCGTGTTCGTTATTGTTACCTCTAAATAAATCTACCTCTGCTTCTTTATCTACATCTACAATATCCATTGACATTACTGTTATATTAAAAGCCAATACTTGTTCCTGTGTATTAACACTATTTACTATAATATGAGATAAAGGAAATATAGTTTGTTTAGATAAATCAATTTCTGTTATATCTCCTGTAGTAACACTATTTACATTATCGTCTGATAATAGCTGTGTTTTTATTGTTTCTGTTAATTGATAAAATCCTCTTATTCCTTGTTGGCTCATTTTATTTTACTTTTAAATTGCTTTGCTTCTGCTTCTGATTTGTCTTTCATAAATGATAGCATTAATAAACATTCGTGCATCTTTAATTGAGTGATATCTTTAAATCTTCTAATATCCCCTTGAGCGAGACCGTAAATTGATTGATACCATCCCCACTTGTTTCCGAATTGAGATATTGCACTAAATTCGTTTCCTGTTTGTCCTCCAAATAATTCATCATAGCTGTCGATAAGTCGATTCCTAAATGATAAAAAAAAAGCACAGAACTTAATACTGCATCCATTGGCATATTTTGCATCTTCTCTGGATGCTCTATGTCGTATTCTTCTATATTGTATTTTTCTCCGTATTTGTGTTTTATAGGTCTATACATAACATTCATAGCTCTATGTATATTTTCCCAATCTCCTAAGTACGTATCTAAGTCAATGTATTCTCCTAAACTCATTTGGTCTAAGTCAGGTATGAATCCATATTCTACATCACCTATTTTAAACTTTCTTACTAGCTTAGGTTTCTGATTAAACATATCACCTAGTATTCCAGTAATAGCATAGACGTCTGATACTTTCATTTTAAGAGCATCTGTGAGCTTTAAACCACAGAATATCTCTATCATCTTAGAAGCTAAGAACTTTTCATCTACGCTCTTTTCTTGGAGTTTTAAGAACTTTTGATATTGGTGAAGTTTGATTTCTTTTAAATCGTTAGGTACATTGATTTCTAGTTTCATATATATATATCGAAATTTCTAAGCTATTTTTGACATATACATAAAAAAAAAGCAGCCATTTCTGACTGCATACAAACAATAAACTAATAAAGCTTAGAAACGTATTGTTAAAAGTATAGTTAATACTAGAGCTATAACATAAAAGCTAATTAGCCATTTCCAATTGTTTGGGTCTTGTTGTAAGAATTTCTTTATCATTATATAAAATCTTTAAATTGTTGAACTTCTAAATTAAAGATTGTTTTATTTCACTAACTAACTCTTTATGTAATTGAATTTTATATTCATATAATTGAATTTTATATAATTCATCGAATAAATCTGTAGGCATATTTAAAGATTGCAGTAACTCACAATTTTTTATGTATTGTGCTTGTAAAGGGTTTAATTCTTTCATTTTGTTTTGTTTTTAATTATTTTACTATTGTATTTTAATACCATCTGGTGTAGCAATAAAACCATCTCCTACTTGTTGGATAAGATTTCTAGCTATAATTATGTCATCAATATAAACAACACCTTGTACTCCATTTGAGTAAATACCAACTACTTTTAAATATATTTTTTTCATTTTGTTTTGTTTTAATTATTAATTATTTTTTGCTTAATTGTAAATTTAATTTACCCATCAAATTAAACACTTCATCACTTGATGGATGATTAGGGGTTGGGTCATTATAAGTTTTTAAATTGCTTAATCCCCTTAGTAATATCATTAATTCTCTAGTTTTCAAATCTTTCATTTGTTTTGTTTTAGTATTAATATATAGCTAATATACAACTATTTATTTAATTAACAAATTTTAATAACTTTTTTTTAAATATTTTTTTATTTATCTAGTTCCCTTCTGTCTATCTCCTCTAATAATGCTTGAGCATATTTGATAGATGACCTAAGTTCTCCTTGAAGCTGTGCGTCTGTAAAATTTGGTATATCGTATATCATACCATCAAAGATATTAAAAAATGTTAATAATACAAACTTAATTATTGAATAGTATATCTGCCTCTATTTGGATTCTCTAGTTGCATCATTAAAGCATATCGAGCTGCATCTATACAGTCAGGATGTGTTCCTGTAGGTTTCTGTATGTTGTTTCCCTCTTTGTCTTTTGCCCATATATAACCTTGTAGTTCTTTGATTAGATTCTTAGACCTGGAGGTAACATAGATTTCATTTTGATTCATTAAGTTGATTCCATATATCACACTATCCCTACCTTTTGTTACTCCAGATATTTTATGTCCGTAAGCTCGTATCTCACTAATACTCTTTGGTTCTGCTGAATCTGCCCATAGGTGAGTAGTTGTATTATTGTCTTTTAAGAATCTACTTATATCTCTATTGTGCATCCCTTTTCTATATAGTATCTCATCAAATATATAAGCATCGTTCCATTTGTATAATAAGATAATTGTACTAGGGTCAACACTATAACCAAAGTCAAGTCCTCCACAAAGTAATCTAGCTTCATATGGTATGTTATCAATATATTTCCAATCAGGAATACATACTCCCTCTAAACTTCCTATCTCACCAAGTCCATATACCTTCCACCAGTTTGCCCAGTATGTTGATGTCTTAGCTTTTACTTTAGCTTTCTCTATTTCTTTAACTATTGAAGCAGGTAAGCTATCGTTGTCTTTATAAGTTAATGTTAGAAAGTCAGTATCTTCTTGACCTATTAGTTCTTTATCTACCCAGAATATGTTACTAGGATTGTAATCTAACCACACGGTTTCAGATGTTCTTACTGCTAGTTGTTGGTACACCTCAAAGCTAGGAATGTTATTACATTCATTTATAAATAGGTCTGTTCTTCTTGCTCCTCTAAGTTTGTCTGGTTGGTCTGTACTAAAGAACTCTATATATGACCCTGTACTGAATTGGTACTTTAGAGTTGATTTGTTGAACTTTCTGTCATCGTACCTATTGGTTTGCTTAAGTATATTAAGAAAGTCCTTTAAAGCTCCTCTACGTAAGTGTGGGACTGATTCTGCTACTACGCTTATTTCTTTGTTTTTGTTTTTAATAGCATAGTCGATAAGAATCATTAGAATAGCTATGGTCTTACCTGCAGAACTACCTCCCCTTACAATTCTTATTCTTTTGTGTAATTCTCTAAGTTTTACTACTGCTTCTGTTTTAGCAAACATTAATCAATAAATAAAGGTACATCTTCGTTTATAGTTATATCCTTTGTTTCTTTTGGTTTACCTGCAAAGTAATTATAGTAGAGTTGAACAAATTTAAAGTCCTTTTTTTCTAAGCCATCTTTAAGAGCTTCAAATGCTAAAGGTTCTAATGGAGTAAGTTTCTCTATTAATTGTACCTCCTCTTGCTTAGGTTTTCTACCTGAACCTTCTCTTTTACCTCCTCTGTTTTCTATTTTCATATCTTTGAAAAACTTTGATTAATCAAAATTGTATATCTATATATCGAAAAATAAATTAAATTTTTAAATACTTTCTTCTCTTTGTAAAACTTTATTATACATATGCTCTGTGTAGAGTGCTAAGTCGTCTATGTCTTTATTAGTAAGATACTTTATACGATGTTTAATTAAGATTCTTTTGTTTTCATTTCCCACGTCATCAATATCATTTATAATAATGTCTAACCACCTATCTATGTTCTTATTGTATAATTTATAAATATCATAATTCCTAATTAAATGTAGTGCTGTGGCGTGGTGCATATTCTTTCCGTTCTCTTTAAAGAAGTTAGCTATTCTACTTAATCCTATTCCTAAATATTTTCTAAGCACAAAACAAACTAAAGACCTTGCTTCTACGTGTTCTCTTTGTCTTGTATTTTCAAACACATCTAAACCTGATAATTTATTTACTTGTTGTGCAATATATAAAGCTCTTTTTTCAGTTACTATACTCGATTGCTTTATAACATTTGATTCTTTCATAATAATAATAATTTAATTTTTAGTTCTCTTTGTATCTCCTGAAGCATACCCACGGCATCTTCTGTGTCTCCCATATCTATAGCATCTATTATAATGTCTATATCTTCTATTAGTTCTTTCAAAACATTCTTGTTTGTTGTTTATGTTGTTCTATTCGTTTCTTAGCAGCTTTATAATAATCTTTGTCTATTTCATATCCTGTTAAATCATATCCAAGATTATGACAAGCTATTGCAATACTGCCACTACCTAAATGAGTATCAAGTATTTTATCTCCTTCTTTTGCATAATTCATTAAAATCCATTCGTACAAAGCAACTGGTTTTTGCGTTGGGTGTATTTTGTTTGATGCTGATGTTTTACCTTCTAATGCTCCATAATACCTATAATCATATTGTTTTGCAACTTTATTAAAAGAAGTCCAAGCTAATTCTCCATCAGAAAAATTAGGTACAGGATTTCCTTTATACCAAAATATAAATCCTTTACAAGCATTTTTCCATATATAAGGAAAATAATTTCCTCCCCAAATAATCTGATTTTTACTTATCCTCATTAATTCTTTAAAATAAACATCATTTGGTATAGCAGTATCCCAATTTCCCTGTTTATATTTATTAGCTTTATATCTTTTTCCTGTGCTATCTTTATTTGTTCTATTAAATTCTCCAAAACCAATTCCATATGGAGGGTCAACAATAGCCAAATCATATTCATTGTCTTTCATCTCTTTCATAGCTACTAAACAATCTTGGTTGTATATCATAAAGTACCTGTCAATATGTAGTCATCTAATGCAGCTCCGTTAATAAAGAATGTTTCAAATATATCTACTGCCTTCTCTACTTTTCTTTTACCTTCTAAATAAAATTCTTCTGAACAATCCCATACACCTAAATCTAAACTTCCTTTGTCCATTACTAGGAATTTGAATTCTTCATATCCCACCTTAAATAGTTCACAGTATAAATAGCATTGTACATCATATCCGTATTTCTTTGCAGCATATGGAAAACCTTTAATGTCTGTTGTAGTTTTTAAATCTACTATTCTACCTTTTCCCAGAACGTCTGCTTTGCCTCTAAATGGATAACCACAAACAGTACCTATTGCAGGAACTTCAAAATCACAGTTAGTTATCATTTTAAGTGCGTGTTCGTTTCTAAAGAAAGCATCTGCTAATTTCTCAGCTTTATTCTTTTCTTGCATTGTAAATACTCTACCGTGTTCTTCCTTTGCTAATTTATATGTTTTTGTATTCTTACTAGCAACATCTACAAATATCTGTGCGTTAAAAACGTGAGGTTCTAATATAGCTGTATGAAATAGCCACCCATCTCTTAAGGGTTGTGTTTCTGGATTTCCATACTGAGTAACGTGCTTATAAGTTTTAGGACTTGACAATAGTAATTTAAGTGAGGAGCTACTTAATGCTAACTTATTAAGTTCTCCATAGTAGAAAGAATCATCATCCATTTTAGATAATAGTTCTTTGTGGTCATAGTTTTTACCGTCTAATAGTTGTATCATTTTAATAGTTTTTCTGATTTTCTTGCTCTTTCTATAGCTCTTAGTTTATCTGATTCTGCTAATCTAATTTTAAAATCCATTATATGCAATTCGTTTAAAGCATTATTAGTGAACATATACATCTCATTTAAATTCTTTATAAGGTTTGATAATTCCTTAGTAGATTCTTTGTTCTTTTTTTTCTTGTCGTATGCTTTGATTAATGTTTGCCCTATATAATTGAAGTTTGCTTCGTATATCTGTCTTTGAAAAAGTGTCATTTTGTTTTAAGCTGTGCTGCACATACTGCCAATCTTTGATTTTGATTTGGATATTCTTTAATCATTACCTGGTCTGACATACAACGATTAATAAATTCGTTATTTGTTTCTGATGATTTCTTTTTAGGTATAGGCATAGTAAATTATTATTGTGATTAATATTCCAATTATACTATAAGCAACTATTTTTAAAGATGCTCTTTCTTTTACAGGATTTCTACCCTGATTGCTTCTATACCGTCTTTGTCTCATTTTGTTTTAGATATTAGATTCTTTAATATTATTTTTATTTATAATATTATTTTCTAAATCGAGTATAGTGTATCCTTGTTCTGCAAGAAGTTTAATAGCTTTTTTTTGTTCTTTTACTCTTTCTCTAATTCTAAATGTTTCGAATATTTCATTACTTATTGGTTCTGACATAATTTTATTTTTTAGTTTGTTCATTAAATACTAAGATTAGTTAATTGCTATTGCAAATACAACTGCCATATTTGTTTTCAAGTTCGCCCATAGACAGGTTACGATTTCATTTCGTTATTAATCTTTCAAATAACTCCTATACCTCGCTTGGGTATGTCTATTCTCATAGAGCTTGTATAACTATCTTTTCCCTAGCACTCCCTAAGGTGCGTACTTACTTAAGTTTCAGTCGCTATTCAGTAATAAGCATCGTTTCCAAGTTATGCGCCTTGTCTCCCTATGCGTTTTGCCTAATCTCAGTAAATTAATGTACGTTTGTTAATAATGCTAATATAAGTAATAAAATGTTATTAACAAAATTTAATTATGTATATCTTTATTTATAATACTAGCGTGTTTTTCTTTTAGAAGATATACAGGTTTTAATAATCGTTTCTTAGTCCACATTGTAGTATCAGGACAATACATCTCTACAGGTTCAGGCATCTCTAAATAGTTTAACCAATACAAGTAGTTTCCTTTAGGGTCTGATACAAAATAGAGTTTAACTATTTCAGAATCCATACTTATAAGTTGTTCATACTTAAATACTTCTAACATCTTTTCTTCATAGTATTTATTTCTAAATTTCATTTCTATTACGCATCTATGTCCCTTAGGAGTATATCCTTCAGCATCATAATGCTCAAAGCCATTACCTGACCATTTTAAATCCCAGTTATCTAAGTTTAATACCTTGACTACTGTTTGTTCATATAAGTGTATCTTATTTAATCCCATTAGCGTAAATATCATTAAGTTGTTTTATCCACGCTATATATGTTTTTGGAGTACAAGTACAAGGTAAATAATACGAGTGCTTAAAGTACTTAGAATGTAGTTTAGCTATTAACTCTTGTTCTTTTCTATTTATGCTTTTACCATTAGCAGATTTAAACTCTGTCCAGTTTTTATATTCTTCTTTACTAAACTTTTGTGATTCCATTTCTGTCTATTTTAAATTGATTTAAAGCATCTTTTCTTTTGTCACATTCGCACTTAGTTCCCCTCACACTATGGTAAGTATCCACTAAGTATTTTATTCCTGTGTATGTTGTTATTAATTCTACTAAGTTTCCTAGTTTCATAATATATTATTTAATTTTTTTTTATATGCTTGAGCTGCTTCTTGTTCATTTTTGTAAGAACCTAAATATATATTTTTGTTGTTTAGTTTTAAATAAGATGTCCATTTATTACGAGTTTTATCCCAAAAAACTCCAGGATATTTAGATGTTCCTTTTCTATCTTTTGTAACATTTAATCTATGGGTGATTACTTGTAAGTTATAAAGTTTATCATTTGTACTAATATTGTTTATATGGTCAACAACCAACTTATGTCCACAAGGTTTATGGTTTAAAAAAGCAATAGCCATTAAAACTGATATATTTCGATTACTATATCTTTTACCTTCTTTATATAAATTTAATGTATATCTATTCCTATTGTTAATATGCTTTATTAACACTTTAGTTTTACCTGTTTGTCTATAATTCAAACTTCTTACATTTCCTAAATTACTAACTTGATAATTTTTAAAATTAGGTATATCTTTCCAAACTTCAATTCCTAATCTACTTAATAATTTATATATCATAAATTTTCTTTTAGTTTCTGTTTAACTTTCTTATATGTATTGTATAAGCTGTAATAACTTATTTTACTTTTTCTGGATAGCTCACTTATATTAGTGCCATCTTCTACTATTTCATATACTTTTTTATCGTACCAGTACATATCTTTAAGTATCTCCTGTAGCTTTTGATAGACCTCATCATAGTTGTTATGGTCAATCTCTGTAATAGGTTCTATATTTTCTAAGCTAACTAATTTAACTTTACTTTTCTTTCTAATTAAATCTACATATAAACCTCTTAATAATTTAAATACATAATAATAGTTTATTTCATCACCGTACATAAAGTCAATACCTTTCCTGGTATTTTTGATTAAAAGAATATACATAGTTTGTACTATATCTTCAGCTTCTTCTTTATTTAAACCTCCAAAAGTTATAACAATATCTGTCCATTGATTATGTTTCTTATATGCTATTTCTACTGGTGTTTTCAAAATGGAAAGTTAACTTGTTCTGTCATAGTAGGACTAATTAAATTACTTCCATTAATTTGGAATCCTACGTTATTTAAAATTGATTTTAGTTTTATAGGTTCATCTAATGGAGTAGGTCTCCCACCTGTATCAATATCTTTTACTTTTCTTACGTGTATGTGATTATACATCCAATCTGTAGGGTGTTGTGTATATCTGTGAATTACTATAAACTCATCACTTCTATTTACAAACTTACCACCACCCTCTACATCACTAGCCATAGGAGGTATTGGATGTCCTGCGTATTCATCTTGTATATTATGTTTCTTTCTTAAAGATTCTGTAGCTGCGTGAGTGTTTAACCATACTGATACATTATGAGTTTTACAGAATAATCGTATCTCAGACGTTGCCTCATAATCATAATCGTGTGAGTTAATTCCTTTTAACATCTCTCTATCCTTCATCAAAGAGTTATAAGGGTCTATTAAGAATCCTTGGTAGTTCCACGCTTTTTTAATATTAGTAGCTAAAGTTAATAAAGATTTATATGTATGTAATTGATTAGTGTCAATAATCTTAAATTGATGAAATATAAATTCTTTGTGTTTGTTAAATTCTTCTTCAGGAATTTTGTTGATTGGTTTAGCAGCTAAGAACTCTATTAGTTTTCTTATAATACTGTGTGCATCATTCTCACTAGAAAATACTAACCATCTTGTATTATGCTTTAATGAATAAAGCAACATTAAATAAAGTATAACAGTCGTTTTACCTACGTTTGCGTGTCCAAGGCATACAAGAAAATTACCTGCCTTAAATCTAAAATATTCGTCTATTTCTGGGAATCCTAATGTTAATCCTTCAACCATTTGACCATTTCTTATTTTGTAAAGTTTATCTATCTGGTCGTCAAAGTTTATTAACATATTAATCGTTTTCTATTTCCTTTTGTAAGTTAGCTAAAGCTCTCCAAGCTACCTTTGCTGAATGTCTCATACCATCTGAATCTAATTTACCTGCGTCTATTAAATGTCTTGTAAGAGCATCTAATTTGTCTGTACTCTTGTTTCTATCCCAATGCAAAGGTTTGTCTGGATGGTGTTGCTGATTACCAATATAAGAAACTTTTGCCACTTCTAAAATAGCATCAGGGAAATAATTTAAAACTCCTGAATAAACAGGAGCTTTTTTTCTTTCTTCGGCAGTCATTTAAAACGGTAGGTCATCGTTTCTATCAGGGCTTTGTTCTGAAGCTGTTACTTGTTCTACATCATCTTCTATCTTCCACCCCTCTATAGTGTTAAATACCTTTACTTCATTAGTTTTAGGATTTTCCCATTCTCTACCCTTTAGGTTAATTGATGTCTTTACAAAAGAACCTTCTGTGTAATGGTCTAGTAGATTAACTCTATCCTGTGTGAACTCTACTTGTAATGTTTGTGGGTATTTGTCATTTGTTACTAATACCATACTTCTTATTCTAAAGTTGTTACCTCCGAATACTTTTAATTCATTGATTTTTTTTATTCTTCCTGTGATTTGCATAATTATTATTTTAATATTTCGTTAAATTCATTTGTAAACTCTCTTATTTCTTCAATTTTTATTTTGCCAACTTTAGCAAGTTCTATAGCTCCTTTAAATGCTACTTGTTTTAGTATTGAATTGTGAGTGTCAAGAGGTTTACTAAAAGATGTTTGTGGTTTTGGATATATTATACTAGCTGTACCATACTTTTCATTTGTAATTTTATATTCTATTTCTTCTCCTACTTTCTTTTTAAATTCTCCTTTTGCTAGAAAGCTGTAAGAGTTACCATTTGCTAATGATACTTGAAATTTATTAAAAGAACCAGATGTATTAGACCAAGTGCCTTTAGATTCTACGTGTGTGATTTTACTTTTCATTGTTTAGATTTATAATAGTTATTTGATTCTTCTTGTTCTTTAATTTCACTATTTGAAGATAGTGATAAATTCTTAATTCTTAAATTTGCATTTTCTTTTTGTAATGCTTCTACTTGAAATTGTAGCTGTCTAATGTAATCTTCTGTGTAAGTCATAGTTTATCTATTTGTTTTAGGATTAATTCTGCTTTACTATCATTGTACAAATCCCAGTCAGCAGTTTTAACTGAGTGTTTTAATGACATCTTTATAATGTCTAATTCTTCTAATGATAGGTTAATAGTGTGAAAGTTTTTTGGCATATCTATAATGTTTGTTTTTAACAAATGTAAATAAAAAAATAATACAAGTCAAGTATTTTACAAAAAAAAAGGGAGAAGATTAATTCCCCCTTTCAAAACAAAAAGATTACAGACCTGCGTAAAAACAGATATTCTACAAATATAATTCTTTTTTTCTTTTCTCTACTAATATTTTATATTTATTTATCATTTCTTCTAAATCTATATTAGAGAACTTTACAATTTGTTTAGATTGTATTAATAGTTCTTCAGGTAAATCTTTATAGTATTCTTTTTGGAGTTCTAGTCCGTACTTATATTGTTCACCATATCTCATTACATTACAGGCATAGCATTGTACCTGGCAGTTTAATTCTTCCCATCTTGTTGAGTAGGATTTTCTAGACATAAAATGTCCGTTCTGCATTTTTTTATAGTGGTCTTTCTTTCCACAAGTATAACAAGTAACTATACCTTGCTTATTAGCTTTACGTAATCTAATATATATTGAAAATATCGTATCTAACTTCTTTACAAGTGTTTTACGTGATACCTTTCTCATTTTACTAATATAAGAATTTATAACTAAAAAGAAAGAAAAAGAAAAAGAGTAAAAAGAAAAAGAAAGAAAAAACCTACAAAAAAGAAATTTAAAGTGCCTGTTCCAAGCACCTTCCAACTTTATTAGGTTGTGCAAGTTTAGCTATTAGCATTGACAAATATATAAAAAAATATTTATCTGCCTTGTCCTCTATATTTCTTTTTAAACTTTACTTGACCCTTACTTGCGTTCTTAGAATGTACATTAGGTCTTTTAGTGCGTTTAGATGCACGATAATTAGTTGAGGTAACCTTTGCCATTACTTTTTTATTTTCTCGTAACTACGACCACCAAAATAAGCTCCTATGACTGTTATAAGCACTAACTGTAACAAATCAATCCAACTTTCTTTAACTTCAAACGAAATAACACCTGCATCTATAAACACCATTAGAACAGTTGATACAACTAAAAAGATTAATACTAAAGGTCTTACATTCTTACTTAAAAAACTGTCGCTATTCATATCAGTTTTCCAACGCTCTGTTACGTTTTGTTGCATATCAGCTTCTGCATCTATTAACACCTTAGTCATCTCATTTTCAAACCTTGCTCTATCTTCTTTTGAGAAAGTATGTTTAGCTATGATGTTAGATATCTTATCTGCTACTCCTCCTGCTGCTCCTCCAAATAGTTTTGCTAGTATATTTTTCATAAATGTATTTTAAAATAATTACTGATAAAATTACTGTGTAAATGTTTATATGACTTTCGCCACAAATTCCAAGTAAGTGCCTAAGTGTTTCTATCATTTTAGTTCTTTAAGTATTATATATATTTCTTCTAATTCTTTTTCCATATATTCAATTTTCAAATCTTGTCTGCCATCAGCAGGTAAAGCACCTAATTCTCCTCTTGGCCATTTTATTCTAAATTCGTCATTTAAACTTTGATTATATTGTAGTCGTGCTACATCCATTTGTAGTGTAGCAATTTCAGCAGTTAAAGTGAACCAAACACCTGTTATAGACAATATACCTAATATTATACCTATTAAACTTTTAAGGTCTAATTGTATTTTAGAATTTTCTCCTAATTCGATTGGTTTTGTCATATTATTTATGATAAAGGTAAAACTGTAAATGAGCCAATTACTAATATGATTACTATCATAAACATAAACTCAATTAACTTGTTCATCTTTTATATATTTTATCTTCTATTTTATCTAGTCGTTTATCTTTAGCTTCTATTTGTCCTTCAAGAAATTCTATTCTTTGTTTAACAACCTCTAATGATTGAGAAGGTGGTAGCTTTTTAGCAACCTCTATTTCTTGCTTATTAAGCTCTATTTGTTTGGTAAGGGTAGAGTAAGTCATAGTTAAGCTAATAATCCCTCCTACTACCATTATAATAGTTTTTAGGTCTAAGTTTAAATCAGGTTTGCCATCTCCGTCAATATCTACATTAACTTTTTTATTCTCTATTCCCATTACTTATATTTTTATATTCTTCCTTAGCATCAAAACAAGGACATACTTTCTTATTAGTAAAATCTTTATGTCCATATATTTTAGCTTCTGGATACTTCTGTTTTAAATCTTTTAATA
>Ga0181392_1000088_pt1 | contig 29705 bp, 37 predicted proteins | sample 15SPOviralmetaG_FD_130083 | JGI IMG/M metagenome (GOLD analysis project Ga0181392, IMG submission 130083) | Marine viral communities from the oligotrophic San Pedro Time Series (SPOT) site, San Pedro Channel, CA, USA - 15 SPOT_SRF_2010-09-15 | ecosystem: Environmental > Aquatic > Marine > Strait... | reverse complement strand
TAACATATATGGTGGTGAAACTATTACAGTTAGATTAAACCAACCAAGTGGTTCACAAGTAGCTAACTATGGTGAAGTAGTATGGGATACAGGTTCAATCAAGTTCCCATTCACATCAAACCCACAAACTACACAAGGTAGTAACGCGATAGACGTATTAACTCTAGTATCTTTCGATACCGGTTCATTATTCGGAGTATTAGGTAAAAATTATTTATAACATATGTACATTCCAAAACCAGCACTTGAAGATTGTTTAACATCTGAAATCTCTGCTAGTGGTGGAGATGTAATGTATGATTACATTACAGGTTCACAGATTCGTAGAGTTCATTACTTTGGTAATACCACAGGCTCTCATACATTTGAGATATATGAAGGATGTACTGATTCTACGCAATTATTCTTAGTTGGTGGAGGTGGAGCTGGAGGATTTGGTGAAAGAAGAACAGTAGGTTCGGGTCCACCTTATAGTTTAGCAGCACCATCATCTTATATAGGATGTTTAAATACAGCTACACAAACAGCAGGAGGTGGTGGAGCAGGTGGTGTTCTTTTCATTAACCCTAATAGAGAACTAACAGGTTCTCTTGAATTAGTACCTGGTAAATGGCCAATCTACATTGGTGATGGTGGTGGAATGACCTTAACTACTGATGGTACTACAAACGTAAACACACCAGGAGAAGATACAACATTTAGATACGCATATCAATTAGCTAATGATGCAGATATACCAAGTGGTTCTTTATCATCTTCAAGATTTGATTATGATTCAGTCTTGATTAAAGGTGGAGGAGGAGGTTCAGGTGGTAATGTAACTTGGGCAGTAACACTTGCTGCAAGTTGTGGTACTCCTTCAGGTACACCACATTGGCAACAATTCCAAAGTAAAGGAGGAGATGGTGGTTCTGGTGGAGGAGCAGCAAATACATTCTGTGGCGATGGTAATTTATATATAGGAGATAGTGGTTCAGTAGAATTTCCATTTAGAAATCAAGGACACGTTGGAGTTTGGTATAACTCACCATGGGTATCATCACCAACAGTATTATCTGGTAATGGAGGAGGAGGATATAGTGGTTCTACTTCAATTCCACAAGGTGAACAAACTAATGGAGGAAATCCAAAATACGAATCTATTAGAGGATATCAACAATTTTATGGTGTTGGTGGTACTGCACAAGATAGTGATGATTGTGGTACAGCAGGAGTAGTAGAGCCAGGTGATGCTAGAGATTTATTTAATTCAGTTTTTGATTCTGGTTCATCAATGCCTTACTTTAAAGGAAGTGGTGGACAAGCTCATGTATATGATTTTACATCATCAATGACAGATACTTACCAAGAAGATTACTTCAAAGGAACATCAGGTGAAGCAATAATAACATACGCATTAACAGGTTCACAATTAACACAAGGTAAACTACACTACATAGATGGAGGAGCAACAGGTGGTATCTTTACCTTTATACCTTGTGGAGAAGTAAGATTAGAAACCCTAACAGTACCTGCAGGTAAACAAGCTTGTATATGTGCTATGGATACAGGACAAGGTTTATATCGTGGAGGTGATTATAATGATTTGTGGTATGAGTTTGTAGATTTACAACACCCAACTGCATCTGATTACGATTGGAAGCCAGAGAAGATGTTAGACCAATTACCAAGTGGTAGTGGTACTGTAACTTTTACAACAGGTTCGGACTGTAAAAGTTATGTAGAGTTTGAAGGATGGGAAGATTGTGGTTCTTGTAAACAATCAGCACCTGCTGGTATATACATAGGATTCGATATAAGTGGTTCTAGTGGAAGAACTAACCCTCTTCCATACTACAAGTATCCTGATACAACAGTACACTATACATCCTCACAAGATTACATTACATCATCAAGATACAACAACCATGATAGTGAGAGTTACTTCAAAACTCGCTTTGGAGCATTCTCAAATGATTTCGATGATGATATAGCTTATTCTACTTATCTACCTTCTGCATCATTTAGTACATCATACGATGACCAGAATGTAGATTTTACAACAGGTTCAGAATGTTATACAAAGTATGATTGTGACCCATTCGACCCTTCAACAATTACTGCAACTGGTGGTATAGAAGGAACATACCTTAGTGGTTCGGGTATTGGTAATGAGTTTTTCTACAAATATCACATTTTTGAATCATCAGGTTCAACTAACGAAAGAACACAACGTTCATTCCAACAATTAAATGTAAGTAGTGGATTCTCTGATGAAGTAAAAGTATTAGTTATTGGACCAGGTGGGCCAGGTGGAAGAGGTATACCTGATAGTTTAGGTTCTAAACCATACTACTACGGTGGTGGAGGTGGTGGAGGCCAAGTTAAAGAAGCAACGATAAATGGTATCTGTTCTGAATACACATTAAACATTGCACCTGGATTTGCACAACCAAACTTTACCAATCTACCAGATGATTGGCAAGCAGAAGTTGGACAAACTATATTATCTGCATCAGATGGTTCGGTTCACATAACATCAGGTATAGGTGGTAGAGGAGCACAAGGAGATAACTTTGCAGAATACAGTACTAAGACTGGTTGGACTGAAAGAAGTGGTTCAGGTGGTGGTGGAGCTGGTGTAGCTAGTGGATTAGTATCTGGTGGAGTTTCTTATCAATCTAATGATGGTGGATGGGGATTCTTTGGTACAGGTTCTGCTGGTGGAGGTGGAGGTGCTGGTGAAGATGGATTCAATGGAAGTAGTACAGCAACACCAACTGAAGGAGAAGGTGGAGATGGAATCTTATCATACATCTTAGGAGTACAGAAATACTTCGGTGGTGGTGGTGCAGGATACGGACCTCGTGGAGCTGCTGATGGTGGTCTTGGAGGTGGTGCTGATTCTGGTATAGGAAACTCAACCGGCTCATACTATGGAGGTGGTGGTGGAGCTTGGTTAGAACCAAGAGAAACATACACAACACCATGGGGAATAACATATACTTTAAGTGGTAGAGGAGGAGATGGAGCAGTTATCATTAATTACAAATGGAAAGCTAATACATCACCTGTTGATTTTATATCATATAGAGGATTAGCACAATACTATGATATGTACGATTTAGATTCATATGATGGTACAGGTTCTCTTGTTTATAACTTATGGAAGAATGATAATACTGCATCGTTAGAAAACATCACAGGTTGGGAATTTGATACAGATAACTTAGGAAGTGGTTCTTTATTAGTTGTTAGTTCATCAGTACATCCTTATGTAGAAGCAGATGAAGAACAACCAACATCTGAAATAAGTGCAATGGCAGTATGGGAAGTTAACAATCAAACTTACGATAGTGGAGGATTAATACCAATCTTAACAGATGAACAATTTGGTACATCTTCTATTGGTATATACGCTGGTAATGATACTCTATATGGAGAAGCAGTTGTAATTAAAGTAGGTGATAGTATTGTAACAACAGAGAGTGGTTCAGCTGGTGGATTTATACCAAGAGGTGGATTCCACATATCACAGTTCTCTTACAACCAAAATACAAACGAAGTTCTTTGGTATGTAGATGGAGTAAGTGGTTCTGCTACTGTAAATGAAACAATAGATGATAAAGCATTCACACTTAACTTTAACTCATCTTCACTTGATATTGGTTTAGGTAACAACTCAGTATATAACGTAACAGCAATCTATACAGCATCTCTTGATTGGGATGAGATGAGACATAACGATAACTTCTTATACCCAAGATACTAATGGCAATACGAGGTAAACAAAAATCATTAAAGGATGTAGCAAAGGTTTATAAAGATAAATCATTACAAGCTATAAACCCTGGTGTACCTTATAAACAATATAAGACTGGTTCTTCTAAAGCATACAAAACTGGTAACTTATTTTCTAATATTGCATCTTCTAACAGAATATCTAATATCTTTAAAAAAGATAAAAAAACAGATAAGATAGTATTCTCTTTTGATGTAGCTCCAAGAGGTGCAGAATACGGTAAGTATGTACACAATGGTACATGGAAGATGAAGAAGAGACCCTTTGCAGAGATTGCTGCAGAATCACCTGAGTTTAAAGCTGCATTAGATGGATATATAAATACAAACGTAGTTGCTGGTAAGTTAGATGCATTCTTTTCAAACATAGATGAGGAGATGGAAAAGGTAGGTGTTAAGGTAGATACTACATAACATACATTTCTAACTTTATTGGTTATATGTATAAAAACAAGATATAACCCATGCCGGTAACAATACTCAATCATCCAGCAACAGCATCACTAACTGAATCGCCAGTTATGTTTCAGATACAAGATACAACTGATGCTACTACAAGTTCATCTTATCAGATGGTTTGTGATTTATATAGTTGGCAAGGAGATATCGTAACAGATAAACCTTCTTCACCTTCTTATGTATTCAATAAGTTTCCTGTCTCTGATTATCAGAATCAACCAGGTACTATATTTGATTTATCACCAATACTATCATCACAAATGTCAGCATCATTAGCTGATATATACCAAGGTACATTTCTTACTCCTATAACATCACCAAGGTGGTTTACAGCAGAGTTCTATGGTAAGTACTTAGATACAACTACACAGTTGTTCGTAACTACATCACATCAAAGTGTAAGTGGTTGGGATAACTTCGTTGCATTGAATGGATATAACCTATGGGGAGAAAGAACAGGTAATGAAGGTTTAACATCTACTACACCATTTAGTGAATCAGTACAACAATATCCTATACTTAGTTCAATGCCTAATGATGCAACACAAAGTTTAATTAGTACTGATATACCTTATTACTTTTCTACATACAACTTAAAAGATAATAGTACACAAGGCCAAGCTTACTACGCAGAGATACGTTCAGATGTAACTCCTGCAGCTACTGGCTTTACTTTAGTATTAGATACTACTAACTCATATACAACATCTTCAGCTATTGTTACAGAAACAATGATTGAACCTCATATGTTTGCAACTATGTCAGCAGAGGGAGCAGATATTATTACAATTCAAGTAACAGATTCTGCTACAAATCCAATCGGTAATAGATTAGCTATGAGTATAGGTGAATGTAAAAAGAAGTATCCACCTGTAAGGATTGTATTTAAAAACAGATATGGTGCATTCGAACAATTTGAATTTGGCTTAGCTAGTAGGAAAGCATTCTCTACTAATGTTAAATCTTATAAACAGAACGCATTAGAAACACCACTATTTTCAACATACGATACATTTAAAGGAGATAAACTATATTATACAGAAGGAGCAGAAAGTATAACAGTTAATACAGATTATATTGATGAATCTTTTAATGATTTCTTCAAAGGTATGTTAGTTTCAGATGAAATTTATTTGGTAACTGCGAAGCCAGAAGAAGAACAGTTTGAAGATGGTTTATTAGCAACCTTCTTACCACTTGTATTAACAAACAACACAGTACAATTTAAAACAGGCGTTGTTGATAAGTTAATACAATATACGTTCGATTTTAGATTCTCAACACCTTATAAATTAACCTTGTAATGACAAACTATTTTTTTAGAGTAATAGCAAATGGAGTAGAGTTAGATACTTTTAAGGATGAAGAAGTTCTTGTATCTAATAATGCAACTGGTTTGTTTGATATAGATAAGTTACCATCTGATTTTACAAGAGATTTAAGTTTACCTGGCTCTAAGAAAAATAATGATTTCTTTCAACACGCATACGATATTAACATTGATACACCTTTCTTGTTTCAAGAATCAACAAAAGTAGAGTGTTACATTGAGATAAGTGGATATCTACTTGTACAAGGATATCTACAATTAAATTCTGTTAATACAGTTAACAATCAAGTAGATTCATATGATATATCTTTGTATGGTTCTCTTTCAGATTTCTCAAGAGATTTACAAGCAAACTTATTAACAGATATTGGTGGTTTAGATATATACAATCACACTGCATCTTATGCTAACGTTAGTGATTCGTGGGATAAAAACTTATTCAATGGTGATATTGTATATCCACTTGCAGATTATGGTAAAGGATTCTTTTATCAATCAGCTGCAGAGCCTGGTCAATATGGTATAGATACAAGAAATGGAAGTATAAGTACACAAGATTTTAAACCTGCTATTAGAGTAGTAAAAGTATTAGATAAGATATTCGAAGAATTTGGTTATACCTACACAAGTACATTCTTTGAACAATCTCAATTTGATAACTTCTACATGCTTTGTGATAGAGGTAAACAATATCCTATCTTTGATGATGTAGATTTAGAAAACTATGGTAAGGTTGCAATCAAACCTACTTCTGGTTCAACATCTGATATAGTACTTAATACATCTACCTATACACAATTAGAATTTGATAACATAGAATCAGACCCATCATTTACAATGGCTAGTGGTTCTGTGTATCAGTTAGCTCAAAAAGATATACTTAGCGGTACGATTAAATTACAGATGTTTATATCGGGTTCATCAACAGGCTCTATTGGACATCCACAATTAGATATTGCTCTTGTTAGTGGTAGTAGTACCTATGGAATGGAGGTAGATGAAATCAATAAATACCTAAGAGAAACGTATTCACAATTACAAGCGATAGGAGAAAAATCTTATACCTTACAAGAAACATGGGTAAGTGAAGCTGCTACAACTATGAAAGAAGGAGATTATGAGTTTAAAGCAAGATATAGTATTACAGGTTCAGGTGATTTTAATATAACGATAGCAAAGGATGGCAATACAGAATCAGAAATAAAAGTAGAAGAATTACGATTTGCAGCTGATAACAGAATCATGGAAATTCCACAGAATATGCCTTTTGGTGAAAATGGTATAACTTGCTTGGATTTTATTAAAGGATTACAAAAGAAGTTTAATCTTGTTATTACACCATCAAAGGTAAACGTAAATCAGTTTGAAATAGAAACATTCAACGATTGGTATAAGGCTGGTGATGTTAAAGATTTAACTCAATTCATTAAGATGGATGAGAATATAGCAGTATCTCCTGCTAACACATTAGCAGTCAATGAGTTAGAGTTTACTGATACACTTGGTAAAGATTATCTTGCAAGAAACTTTAATGATACAAACCAAAGAAAGTATGGAGCTAGTATCTTTAGAGATTCAGAGAATCAATTCTCACAAGGTAAGATAGATGTAACATCTGTATTTTCTTCAGGTCCTTTACGATATATAGACGGTACAGGTGGTACTGGTACTGGTTCTACTTTAGGATACGCACAAATTATTACTTATAACAACAACAGATTCTCTATATGTAGTTCAGATAGATTCGCAGGTACTGCTTACATTGCTTCTAGTAGAGGATATTTAGCGTTAGGTGATGTACTGTATTGGGATATAAATCTTACGTTACCTCTAAGATATTACTTCTTAGTTAGAGATGATACAAATGGACAGATTTGGATATTAAACACATCAACAGGACAAATACAAGGGGTGAGTTCACCCTGTTAGAATTATGGCACAAGGATTATACATACCAACTTTTATAGCAAACGAGAACTTTGACCCTGCGGTTATAAATCCTCGTGTATTTTATTATAATGGGTTAAAAACAATAGACCCTTCACCTGTATTTGCGAGTATGGATTCAAGTAGATTCTCTACATCATATAATAGGCCAGGTGAATTTCCTTACTTTGACCATTACAGTAGTGGTTCAACAGATGAGACACCTGATGAAGGTTCTGATTCTTTATTGTTCTTTAACGAAGAAACAGCATATGGTACATTACCAACAAATACATTATACACAGAATATTGGCAAACTTATATAGAGTTACTATATAATCCTAAGACTAGATTTATAGAGTGTCAAGCAAACTTACCGTTTGCTTTATATACGGATTTTAAATTAAATGATATTGTTCTATTTAAAGGTTCACACTTTCATTTAAGAGCAATAAATGATTACAATTTAAAAACAGGTGATTGTAAGTTAGAGTTATTAGGTCCAATCATAAAGGATAGTTTAGATTAAAATTGTTATAAAGTTATGATAAAGAACATAATTGACTTATTAAAAATGAATGATTTATATTCACTTTCAAAAGATGTGGATACTGCTAAAGGTAAGTATCAGATACCACACGATTGGAGTGAAGTTAAAAATCTATTTAAGAGATTATAATGGCAGACAATACTACTACATACAGAGCGGTTGTTGATGTTGATACTAAAGGTACTGATTCTTTAGATAAATTAAATCAATCATTAGATGATACCATCGAAGGATTTGTTGATTTTGAAGAAACTATATCTAAGACACGTAAAGCATTACAGAAAGCAAAATTAGATGGCGATAAGGTTGAGTTCAAAAGATTAAGAAAAGAACTTAACGGATTAGAAAGACAATTTGAAGATACAGAGATACAATCTCGTAGGTTCTCTGATGCTTTAGCAGAACAGCCAGGTATCGTTGGACTTGTTGGTGGTTCTTTAAAAGGATTAGATGGTGGTTTAAAAGTACTAGCAGCTAACCCAATAATTGCAGTAGTAACTTTATTAGCAGGTTTATTCCTTGCATTTAAAGAATCCTTAAGTAAAACAGCAGAAGGGCAAGAGGTTCTTAACAGAATGGGTGAGGCATTCGGTAAGATAATGGGACCTGTCTTTGCACTAATCGAAGCCGTTGCCTTACCTATATTTGAAAAGTTTGCTGAGTTATTAGAGTATGTTGCAGAAGGATTTAACAAGTTTGCTAAGTTCTTAGGTATTGCACAAAATAAGATTGATGAAGCATCTCGTGCTAGTTCTGAATCACTTCAGAAAGCGTTTGATGAAGAACAAGCTAGACAAGCTGAAGCAACTAAGAAACAAGAAGAAGAAACTCAGAAAAGAATAGATGAAGAGAAGAGAGAAGCAGAAGAAAGAAAGAAAATATTAGAACAAGCAGCAAAAGAAAGAGCAGCACTTATAGCAGAAGCTCAAAAGATTATAGATGATGCTGAACTTGCACTAATGGATGATAGAGCAAGAGAACTTCTGTTAAGAGAAAGAGAATACCAAAAAGAGTTAAAGACATTAAAAGAAGCTGGTATAGAAGATTTAACATCATTCGAAGAACAATACAGAATATCTTTAGCAGAAATAAATAAGAAGTATGATGATGCAGCAATTGCTCAAACAGAAGCAAAGTTAGCTAAAGAGAAAGAGTTAAAAGATACTGCTACACAAGAAGAGTTAGATAGATTAGCTAAGATAGCAGAAGCAGAAGAGATACAAAGACAAGAAGATGCTAATTCTTTATTTGCAGAATATGATTTAAAGGTTGCTACTAATCAGGCTACCTTCCAAGATGAACTTAATCTATTTGACCAAACTCGTCAATTAGAAAGACAATCAATGGTAGCTCAACAAGCATCAGCACAAGCTTTAGTTGCATTTGATAAACAAACTGCCGCAGCAAGAATACAAATAGAGAGAATGCAACAAGAAACCAAACTCGCTATTATATCTGATGCACTTGGTCAGATAGCAGAAGCAGTTGGTAAAGAAACAGTAGCAGGTAAAGCCTTAGCAATATCACAAGCCCTAATCAATACATACATTGGTGCTACTAAAGCACTTGCAACATACCCACCACCATTCGGTGCAATTGCTGCAGGTACTGTAATTGCTGCAGGTTTATTACAAGTAAACGCAATTAGAAAACAAAAGATACCACCAATACCTAAACCAGGTGGAGGTTCGATATCAGCAGGTGGTGGAGGAGATTCTACATTTGTAGCACCAACGGCACCTACAACATCATTCCAAGCACCATCAATACAAACGTTACCTGATGGAGCAAATACAGGAGCACAGATAGGTGAATCTATTGCAGCTGCAACACAAAGACCAATTAGAGCATATGTTGTATCATCTGATATCTCATCTAAACAAGCATTTGATAGAAGAACAACAGCAGCATCAACACTATAAATGAACAAAAGATTGTTAATAAGATATGGAACTATTTGAATTAAAAATTGATGATGAACTTTTAGATGAAGTTTTTGCTATTAGTTTGGTTTCTGAACCAGCGATAGAAAGTAACTTTGTATTCTTTGATAAAGAGAAAGTTCAATTTCAAAAAATAGATAACGAAAAGAGAATCGTAGCAGGACCTGTATTGATTCCAAACAAAAAGATTCTTCGTATAGATGGAGAGGGTAAACCTTATGAGGTATTCTTCTCACCCGAGACGGTAGAGAAACTAGCCCAAAACTATCTAAAAAGAAGATATACAAACAAAACAACCCTTGAACACAATAGTGATGTTGAAAATGTATCACTTGTTGAATCATGGATTAAAACAACTAAGTTAGATAAATCAAATGGTTTAGGTTTAAATTTACCAGTTGGTTCTTGGGTAGGTATGTTTAAAGTTAACAATGATGAGATATGGGAAGAATACGTTAAGAGTGGCTCTGTGAAGGGATTTAGTATTGAAGGACTGTTTACACATGATTTAGTTAAAGCTTCAAGAGAAGAACTCCTATCCATTCAGGAAGAGGAAGCAGAGTACTTACTTAACAAGATACGTGCTTTAATCAAAGAAGATAACAGATACTCAGATAATAAGAGAGTAGATATGGAATCTTACTCAGATTATGGACAATCTATAAAGAACAATGCTAAGAGAGGTATTGAACTAAACGAGAAACAAAACAACAAGTGCGGCACACAGGTGGGCAAGGTTAGAGCGCAGCAATTGGCAAAGGGAGAACCTATCTCTGTTGAAACTATCAAAAGAATGCACAGTTATTTATCTCGTGCAGAAACTTACTACGACCCGAGTACAACAACCGAATGTGGAACTATCTCATATCTGTTATGGGGTGGGAAATCGGCGTTGAGTTGGTCAAGAAACAAGTTAAGAGAATTAGGTTTGTTGGAAGAGAACTCTTTAGAACAACCATCAGTAACATCTACATATCCTGGTGAGGTTGCTAGTGGTTCTATATCAGAAGCAATAGAGACAGGATACGCAACAAAGAAAGAAGAGTTAGATTATCCAAGAAGGATTTTATTTCCTGAAAAAGAGATGGCTGAACAATATGCTACTCTAATTGGATGTCAAGGTTCACATGAACATAAAGCAGATGATGGTAACACATATTGGATGCCATGTCTCAAACATCCAGAAAATGAATAACATGGATAATAAGATATCATGGATTAGTGGGTTTACACTCACATCAATATGGACAATGCCACTATTTGAAATGGGTATGGCTTTACTATTAGGAATCATTGGTGGTTTCGGTGGTATGATTGGTAAATGGGTTTGGAATAAGATAAATAAGAAATGAATAATACACACCAAAGAACTAACAGTAAACTATATGAGTTTAGAAGTAGAGAGTTTATCTCACTATCTGAACTTAAAGATAAAGTTATGACTTGGTTTAAACCTTATAAACTTTATACAAAGAAGTTAAGTGGTGCAAATAGATACTATTCAGAAGCTTATACTGTAAATGGACCAAGTGGTAGAGCAGTATATAACTATCAAGCTAAAGGATACATGATTGTATTTGATGTTAAGAAAGCTGCATATAGAACAATCGTTTGGAAGAACGTAGAGAAGATAACAGATATTAACGAAGATAGAACGTTTTACGTTAGATAATATGCCAGTAAATATAAAACCAGGTGAGATGGAAAAAGAGTTTATATCGAGATGTATCGGTATAGAAACTGAGTATGGTAAATCACAAGAACAAGCAACAGCCATATGTTATAGTATATGGGAAGGAAAAGAAACTATGAAATCAACAACAGATAAAGTAATCGCAAAGATAAACAGAATAAACTTATTAGACCCTAATCCTTGCCAAGAAGGTTGGATTGCATATGGTACAAAGATAAAGAATGGTAGAGAAGTACCTAACTGTATTCCTAAAGATTAATATATTGTTTTACATCCCAATTTTGTAATACTCTATCCCAAGATAAGTTTACTGATATTCCTTCTAAATCTGTTTTCTTTGCTTTAAAAGAGCCTTTTAGAATTTCTTCTATCCATTGTTCAAATTGATTTCTATCATCATATAGGTAAGGATAATTCTCACCAACCATTTCTTCATAACATAATCCTTTCGGTAAAAGATAAGGAACGTTTACAGATAACCCATCAGTTGCACTCATACTCCAAGCAGAGTATTTCTTGAATGTTCCTATACCAAAGTGAGCTTTACTAATGTTTTGTAAATACTCATCTCTATCTACTGCTTTAGCAGATACTACATAAGGTTTATCTATCTGTGAGTTGGATGTATATACTTGAAACTTATATCCTTTATCCCACATAGTATCCATAAACTTAAAGAAGTATTCTCCGCCTGTGTATTCGTTTATTCTATGGTTAAATAAGAACGTAGGTATATCATTCTTTTGTTTGTAATCCTCAAATGAATTCATACCAAGATACCAAGGTTGTATAATCTTCTTTAACTTATCTATTATATCCTTATTGAATATCTCTCCGGCTCTCTCTAACACCTTATCTTTTACCCATTGAGAGTTAACACCACAAACTTCCATTTGTAGAATACCATTGATGTTATCAACAAAAGAATTAAACTGATAACCACCATTATCTTTAATCTCCCACCAATGTGAGTAACCTATCACAGGCTGAAATGGTGTGTATCTTCTATTGATTAAAACTTGATTAGTCCATTCGGGTAGATGAGACCATATTAAGTTTATAGTTTCTTCACCTAATATTCTTTTAAAGAACTTCTGTGGGAATTGTGTTCTCATTGTTTGTGGGAATGTAGATAAAGGACCCATATCTCTTAAATCTACATTTGGTAGAGAAGCTAAGGATGTTGGTATGTTACCACTTGGATAAGGTATTATAAATCTAACATCATATAACATAGAGTTAGATATAAACTCTCTCATTACTAATACAAACGAATCGGCATTGATATTCTTATCACTCCCAAAGTGTGTATAGTTAGGAATGATAAGAACTGTTTTAGTGTAGTTGGGTGAATCCCAAAATTGATTACTCATTTTCTAAATTGTTATTGTTAATTAAATTAACACATTCCTTAAGGCTTAGATAACCTGTTTTAAACAAATCCACGTGCATAAACTGCTTGTGTACTAATTTACCATCTTTGAAGATGTGTAGTTCGTTATGGTCAACATAATATGGTTTGAACTCATAAGTTGTTTCGTTGAATTGTAATTTCATCATAATGTTTATATTTTATTGTTATTAATTTACTCTGTAAATATACGAAATATTTTTGATATATCCAAATTTTTTGGTAATTATTTTTGAAATATTTTTTTGGTTAATCATATAATTTAACTGTTTACTATGTAAAGATACGAAAAATATTTGAATTATCCAAATTATTTAATGATTGTTTTTCTTTTATACATTACTAAACAAATTAAATATTATTTGTTATATGTTTATATAGGTACAGGATTTTGCCATTTTGTATCCAACTATATTATATACCTTTCAAAAGCCACCTATTGACATAACGGGTGGCTTTTTTTTTATTTATACATTTTTTTTACGTTTCGGAAAAAACTCTATACTTATATATATAGAAGTAAATACGAAATGTATGTCAAAGAAAGTTATCAAATTATTTGGTAGTTTAAAAAATATTTCGTATATTTGTACAAATAAAGAAAGGATTATAATATGAAAAAACAAACAAATGGTAAAGACCCGGCTGTATTACTATATACACAGGACTTTATAGTAGGTACTCTTACAATGACTGATGAACAACGAGGCAAATACATTATACTATTATGTTACCAACATCAGAAACAAAACAAACTTACACTTAATGATTTAAAATTAGCTGATGGAGATGAAACTATATTAGAAAAGTTTCCTCTACATTCTGATGGTTATTACTACAATGATAGGATGGCTATGGAAATAGAGAATAGAAAGATTAGAACTGATGCAAGTAGAAATAATGGTAAGTTAGGTGGTAGACCTAAAACCCAAAATAAACCTATGGGTTCTAATTTGGTTAACCTAAAAGAAACCAAAAGTAAACCTAAAGGTAAACCTAAACAAAACCTTACTGGAACTGGAACTGGAAATGAAAATGCAATTGCGTCTGGAAGTGCAAATGTAAGTTATAAACTAGTAGATAAAATGTTTGATAAACTATTAGATGTAACTACATTCAATCAAGGATACTCAGACCTGTTAGAAGATTTTGGTACTATTGATAAAGCATTAGAAGTATATACAGATGATGTATCAGTAAAAAATAATTGGATAAGAACAATTAATAATAAATTAGATATACTAACATGAGCAAAGAACAAGTAGAACAACACGAAGAAAGATTAAGAGCAGAATTTAAAGATTTAATGAAATCAGGCAAATCTGAAGTTAAGAAATTAATTGCAGAAGCAGAAGATTATCTGTTAGAGATATCATCACCTGAAGGATATGAAGAATCAGCTCTTATAGCACTAAGAGAAGTGAAAGAAAATAAAAGAATGTATTTTCAACACTATTCACTTATTAAACAATTCTGTGATTTCCAACGTAAGTTGAACAAGAAAGATACAGATGATGATTTTATATTATTATAAATGAGCAGAAGAGAAGAAATAATATCAGGCTTAGAAGCACTACTGAAAGAATCTAAAGCAGCAGAAGCTAAGATAGAATTTTCTTATGAAGTAGATAGAATAAAAAAGAGACTAACCAAGTTAGAAGAAGAAATTGAAAACATCAAAAGAACAAATAACAAAACTTGAGGAAGAGCAAAGAGCTCAATTAACCTTAGCACAATCAGGTCAAGATGAATATGCATGGACAAGATACAGACAACTCACAGAACTTCTTAGAACACTTCGCACCTAATGATAGTATGATATCATACCTTAAGTTGAGAAAGTTCGTTATACATCAGATAAATGAGTATGAGAAGGTACAAAGAGGTATTGAAGAGAATGCACTATACTATGTTTTCAATGAACCTGAAACAATAAAAGATTATAAGATGTTATCAGAAAAAATAGAAGAATGGCAATGGTTCTTAGATAACATATTAGATGATGATTTTAAAATAAACGCAATAACACTATGATAACAATAGAAGGGTATAACAAATATAAAATAACAAGAGAAGGTGAGGTCTACTCATCTATGTGGGGAAAGCCAAAGGTATTGAAACCACAGAAAGCATCACAAAGTAAAAAAGGATATTATCAAGTAAGATTATTTAATAAAGAATATAAAAGAGGTAAATTACAATACATTCATAGATTAGTATATGAAACCTTTGTTGGTAAGATACCTGAAGGAAACGAGATAGACCATGTAGATGGTGATACATCCAATAACTCAGTAGATAACTTACAGATACTAACTCCAAGAAATAATAAAACCAAGTATTACAAAGGTAAAGATATACATTGGAGAGAATACAGAGATGAGTTTATTGAACATTATAAGAAGTTAGGTACATATAAGAAAGTTGCTGAGGTTTATGGTATTAATTCTAACATTGTATTTAGAGTTATAAAAGATATAATGCATAAAATAGATTGGAGTGGTGGTGAACGTAAGTTTCATACAGTAAGATACAATCCAACATTTAACGATTATTATACAGATACTAACTTTAGAAGTTTAAAAAATAAATACAAAAACAGAAAAAGAGATGAAAAAGGTAGATTTATGTAAAATTAAATTAGGCTCTTGGTTAAGAGTACTAATCAACATCGTAACTTTAGGAACAGGAAAGTATATAGCAACTTGGATAGCAGTTGATTTGTTCAACTTTGAATCTTGTGGTTGTTGTGAAAGAGAACAATGGTTAAACAGATTAACTTGCAAAACCTTTAATGGTGATTGCGATAAAATAAAACTTTGGTAGATATGACACAATTTGATAGAGATAGATTCACAGAAGAAGAAGTTTCAGAGATGAAAGAAGTTATAGAGAATGTAGGTAACCATTTATCCACAGAAGTAGCAGGATGGGTATGGAGTAAATACACTAAGATAATCAACGAGCAAGAAAAGAAACCATGTATGTGTGGAAAATCAGCACAACATTGGAGAAGAGCAGTTGAAACTATAAGAGCTTTTGTTAAAGATTGGTATGTATAGTGGTTCTTTAGAATTAGAGATACAAACAAGATTAGGAGTACTGTTTACCAAACACGATGATTGGTTACAAGCAGTATCTTATAACCTTGCTAATAACAAATCAGTATCAGAAGATTTGGTACAAGATTTATATCTTTATCTTGCTGAAAAGAAGAACCCTAAGTTATTCTTTCAAGATTCTTTTAATCTTTTATATTGCCATAACTTTCTACGTTCTCGTTGGATAAACTTGGTAAAGAGAGAAAACAAAAAGGTATATCCGCAGAAGTGGAGAGATGCAGAAGATATTCCATATGATACAGAATCAGATAAAAACAACCAAGAGTTATTTGAGTTAATCAAAAAAGAGATAAAACAACTACAAGGAACCTCTATGTGGTCATCAGCTAAGATATATGAGCTATATACCTTTAGTGATAAGACAATGGAAGAACTATCAGGAGATATAGGAATATCAAAATCAACTACCTTTCTAAACGTAAAGAAGATAAAACAACATTTAAAAAATAAGTTTAACGATAAATACAATAAATAATGGCAAATAAAGGAAAGTCTCTAATATCAACCGTTAACGAAGATATGTTATTAGAAAACAAATACTACGAAAGATATAATAAACAAAAACAAAAGATAAAAGATAAGTACCCTGAAGATTTGTGGTACAGACCAATCGGTGAAGCAAGAAATAGAAAATTAAATTATAACAATCATCACCTTTGGCAAAAATACATTACAGAAATATCTGAATTAATGTTAAAACCCAATGGTTGGTATCAGAAGTTTGTATGGGATACTTACTCTGATTCTGATAAAGCTAAGATGGAAGTAAGAGCAAGAGGATTAGGTTGGGGTAAGAATAGTTAATATATACATATATACAATGAGTAAATCAAAAGTAAAAGTAAAGGTAAGAAACGCACAAATTAATAAAGCACTAAAACTTTTTAAACGTTTAGTAAAAGAATCAGAACACATACAAGAATTTAAGGATAGGAGAGAGTATGTGAAACCAACAACAAGAAGAAGAAAGAAAAGACAAGAGGCAATACGGTTAAACCAAAAGTTGTTACAAGAACTACGAGAAGAAGATAAACATCATTAGAAGTGAAGAAGTTTAAGGGTACATACAGGCCTTTACCTAATGAAGTAACTGTAAAACAATCTAATACAGATGGATTAGGGTTATTTGCAACAGAAGAGATAAACGATAACCATTCATTTGGTATAACGCATCATTGGATAGAAGATGAGTTAATTAGAACGCCATTAGGAGGTTTTGTAAATCATTCAGATAATCCTAATTGTATAATAAAAGAAGGTTTGACAATAAGAACCTTGTATAGTATTAGAAAGATAAGTGAAGGAGAAGAGATATTAGTTCAATACACTCTTTACTAATATATTCGTATATACTTGTTATATGATTAAATAACATACGTTAACATGCCATTTCAAAAAGGAAACAAATTAGGTAAGGGTAGACCAGCAGGTAAGTTAAACCGTTCAACAGAACAGGCTAAACTAACTATTGCTAGAGTTGCTAATCAAGGGTTAAATAATATCTCAGAAGATTTAGAGAAGATTAGAAAAGAAAATCCTGCAGAAGCTGCTAAACTTTATATGAGATTGTTAGAGTACGTTGTACCTAAACAGAAATCGGTAGAGATGAGAGCAGAGATAGACCAGCGTATCCAACAAATTACAGTTAACATAAACAGAAGCGGTAGTGAAGATAACGATTGATACAACTATAACATTTGATAACCTTCTAAACTCACAGAAGAGAATCACTCAACACATTGGTGGTACGAGAAGTGGAAAGACTTACGCTATACTCCAATGGTTGATTGTAAGAGCATTACAAGAAAGATTAGATATAACTGTGGTAAGAAGAACCGTTCCTTCTCTTAAACGTTCTGTTATAAAGGATTTCAAAGATATACTGACCAATCTTGATATTTGGGAGACTGAGAGATATAACATCTCTGATAGGATATTTTCATTTGCGAATGGTTCTACCTTATCGTTTATCAATACAGATGATCCTGAGAAGCTGAGAGGTGTTAAATCAGATGTTTTGTTTATAGATGAAGCATCAGAGATAGATGAAGAATCATACTTCCAACTTTCTATTCGTTGTACAGGCAATATAGTCTTAGCTTATAACCCAACTGTTTCACCTTACCATTGGTTAAGAGAACAAGATGATGTAGAAAGATTTACAACTACCTTTAAAGATAATCCTTATCTACCTCAAGAGATGATAAAGGCTATTGAAGAGTTAGAGTTTAAGAATCCTAAGTATTGGTTAATCTATGGTAAAGGTGAGTTTGCTCCTAACGATAAATCAATCTTTAGTTTCCAAATAGTAGATGAGAACCCAATAGAAGAATTGATAGCATTAGGTATGGACTTTGGATTCTCTAATGACCCAACTGCTATTGTAGCAGTACACAAGAAGGGAGATATGTTATACGTTAGAGAATTACTATATGAAAAAGGTATGGTAACAAAAGATATCATAAATAAACTTGATGAACTAAATGTTGGTAATACAGAGATATGGGCAGATAGTGCAGAGCCTCGATTAATAGAAGAGATATATAGAAGTGGATTTAATATAAAGCCAGTTAAGAAAGGTCCTGATTCTATTAAGTTTGGTATAGGTGTATTACAGAACTATGGTATATGCGTACCAAGAAGCTCACAAAATCTTATTAACGAACTTTACTCTTATCAATGGGCAACTGATAAATACGGAATAGCATTGGATAAGCCAGAGGGAGGATTAGACCACTTGATAGATTCTATGAGATATGTAGCGATGAGTAGGTTATCAATCAAAGCAGAGAACAAAGGTAAATACACACTAACATTTAAGTAATGAATAAAGAGATACCAGAAGAGTTTAAAACAAAAGATAGAGAAGAGTTATACATGGATATTATTATGTTATCCAATTATGTTAACAAACTTAAGAATGAGCTATTAGATGTAAAAGCTAAGCTTTCTTTAAAGAAAGGTGAGATGATAAATAAAAGAAGTGAGAACTTTAAATTAAAATCAGAGTTAGGTTATCAAGCCATTACAATAAACAAGATGAAAGAAGATAAGGATAATATAATAGATATAAACTATGAAGAAACAAATAGAGATAACAGTACCACATGATTTTAGTGCAATAACACTAAAACAATATATTCAATTCCAAAAGGATATGGATACTCACGAAGGTGATACAGAAGCACAAGATGCATTCTTGGTGTATAACCTAACAGGTATGACGCCTGATATGATTAAAGAATTAGATGGTAATACTATATCAAACATCAGAAAAGATTTAACTAAGTTATTACAAAAGACAGATTATCCTTTACAACGTAATATAACATTAGAAGGAGTTGAGTATGGGTTCGAACCTAATCTATCTCAGATGCCATACGGAGCATACTTAGATATCTCTAAGTTTGAGAACATACAACTGAATGATGACTGGCCAACTATCTTATCTATCTTATACAGACCTGTAAAGAAGAAGAAAGGAGCTCTATACGAAGTAGAACAATACAACGGAGTAGAACCATGGGATGAAGATAAATGGTGGGAAGTGGGAATGGATTTTCACTTTGGTTGTTTTTTTTTCTTCATTCGTTTGTACAAGGACTTAGTGAAAGGTACCCTGAACTCTTTGAAGAACCAGGCGGAGATATCACCCAACATCAAATCAATTTTGGAAGAAAGTGGGGAAGCTATTCAACAGTTGTCCAACTTGCAGGAGAAGATATCTTAAGATTTGATGCAGTAACTCAACATCCTTTAGAGCAGTGTTTACTATATCTTGCTTATCAATCAGATAAATCTCTGATGGAATCTCTTATTCATAAAGAACAACTTAACAAATATAAACCTCGTTAGGATTGTTATAGGTATAAAAGATTAATGTCATATTCAAGGAAACTTAGAAAACACAGAGCAACTGGCCTTTATATAGGACCTACTCAAGGATTATCTTCTCCGAAGAATTCTCGTAGAGGTTGTTTATGTTTAAATGCTAATACCTACTCAGTTGAGTGTTGTGATGGAGCTCTTATCAGTCAAGGTATTGGTAGGATTAACGCATTACCAAAAGTAGAAACAGGAGCTTTCTCAAGTGGTTTCTCAAGTGGATTTGATATTTTATTAACAACAGATTAAATAGAGAAAAAAGATATGAGTCAATTAGATAGAGAAGGATTAATATCACAGAGTAACGCTCTGTTTCCTAATAATACAGCACAAGAGATAACCCCAAATGATATAAGACAGTTTGATTTAGATGTAATTGATTCTTTTGCACTTACTGGCTCATTAGTAGTATCAGCATCTTACGCAGTATCAGCATCACAAGCAGAGAACGCAAACACATCAATTAGTGCATCACACGCATTACATAGTGATACTACACAAGAAGTAATAATCAACGTAAAGAATACATCAGGTGTTGAATTAGTAAAAGGTACACCAGTATATGCAACAGGCGTGACTGGAGATAACATAAACATTGCTAGTGCTAGTAATGATTCATCTAATACAATGCCAGCAATCGCAGTATTAGGAGAAACTCTTACAAATAACCAAAGTGGTGTAGGAGTTGTAAGTGGTAAAATTATCGGTGTTGATACCGATGGATTTACTGCAGGTAAAAACATTTATGTAAATACTAATGGTGATTATACTCAAACTAAACCAACAGGTACTAAACTTATACAGAACATTGGTGTAGTTGGTAAAGTAAATGCAAGTGAAGGAGAGATAGTAATACAAGGTAGTGGTAGAAGTAATGATTTACCAAACATACAAGATGGATATCTATGGGTAGGAGATGGTAGTGGTGTACCACAAGCAGTAGCAACTTCATCTATTGTAACAGATGTAGATACAGGCTCACTTGCTACAACAGGTTCGAATACATTCAATGGTAACCAAACTATAAGTGGTTCATTAAACGTACAAGATACCAACGCTCCAATGACTGGTATTAGTTTAACTAATGCATTAGGTACAGGTAAGGTACAAATCATACCAGGAGGAGATTTTGTAACTACATTTAACGAAGCATCTCTTACAGGTATCGATACCTATGCTGGAAGTACATTAAGTGGTTCATGGGGAGAAGTTGGAGATATAACTGGCGCTGGAATAGGAATACAAAACGCTCTCCTTGATGGAGGAAATCAAGGTATTTACTTATCACATGGTAATTATGATGCATGGGTTTCTGCACCCAATGGAACTACTGCAATAAAAGGTGATACAATTACACTAACACCTTCATCATCTGCAGCTACATCCGTACAATTAGCTGGTGATGTAACTTTTAATGATGAATTAATTGCAAAAGAAAACATACAAGTACTTAACCCATCAGGTAACCCTTACATTAGAATTGGTAATACCACACAACAATATCAGTTTGCAGGGATGGAAGTCTATACAAATAGAACTATAAATCCAGGTAATCAATACGCAGGATTTACTGTATTTGATACTGGTAATAGTATGAACGGTGGTATTAACATAAACACTTACACAGGTGTAGATGGTTCTAATCCTGTATTCCAACTATTTGGTGGTGGAGGTGGTGGTGGTGCTGGCCAAACTATCTTAGCAGCTAAAGATGATTCAACAGTAGAGTTCCTTAAGTACAATAAGTTTAACAACACAACTGAGTTTAACAACAATGTAATCGGTAACGGACCTTCTGAATTTAAACAGAAAATGCAAGTTAACACTTCAAATAATCCATCACCAGGTAATATCTTTGAAGTAACTCACACAGGTACTCCAGCATATCAAGTAGCTAACTCAGCTCTTGCAGGTATAACAGGCTTAGAGATTATTAATGATATGCAACATGGTGATTTTATAGTTAATAACGCTAGTGGTAGTAGGATAAAAGTATATGAACAAAGTAGAGGAACTGCTGCAGGAAGAGATGTAGAAATTAATGGTTCTACACTTATTGGTGGTGCTAATAGTGATGTAACGATATCAGCTGGAACAAGTGGTAGAACCCTTTTACTTTCAGGTAGTAATGTAACACTAGAATCAGGTACTCCAATGAATATTAATTCTGCAGTTACCTTTAATGGAGCAATGTTGGTAAACTCAGCAATATATCAAGGACAAGATACCTTAGGATATCCTTCAGGTTCTATTACTAATCAATATGATTACTTTTTTGTTCCATTAACTCCACTTGTAACAAAAGTAAATGTAGATTCATTCTTAGGAGAAGGTAGAACAGTTAACTTATTAGTAGAACAAACCTCAGGTACTGGTTTAGTTGAATTACAATATAGTGGTGGACCTACTGGTACAACACAACTATTTGGTCCATCAGCTGCAGTAAGTGGTTCATTCCTTACACCATCAACAACTCCAGGAAGTTATACAGCCTTTGAGTTAAAAGCTTATAATAAAGGAGGTTCACCAGCAAATATAATTGTAGTTACTAACTATGAACCAAACTTAGTTATAGGTGATATAACGCAGTGGAGAAATTAAAATTAATATAAACCCAACCTTATTTGTTATAAGGTTAAATCTAAAAACAGAGATATAATTATGGAATCAAACACAGTATTAGGAAAGATAATGACTCTTCTCTCAGTTAAACCAACTGAAGAGGTGAAATTAACTTTTGCAAAACTAGCTGATGGTACTATATTAGAATCTCCAACTTTCGATGTAGGTGAATCTGTTGAGGTAGTTTCAGAAGATGGAACTAAAACAGCAGCACCAGATGGAGAACACGAATTAGAACTTACTGGTGCTGAAGGTGAGACTGTTCGTTTCAAAATCTTTACGGAGGGAGGTGTCATCACAGAGCGTGAAAACGTTGAACTGGAAGAGACTGGAGACGAAGAGAAAGAACTATCAGAAGAAACTATTAAAGTTGATAATGACATCCCACAAGCTTTAGAAAAGGAAGAAGAGGAGCTAATCGATATCGAAGAGCCAACCGAAGAAGCCGATTTAGAAGAAGGTGAAGATGTTGATGAAACAATCAACTTAGAAGATGTTGCAAAAAAAGTAGAGGATATGGCTTATCGTATTGATGAGTTAGAAAAGAAACTTGAAGCAGCAGAAGAAGAAACTAAGGAAGAAGAAATGGAAGAAGAGGAAGAGAAAGAAGTTGAAGCTAAGAAACTTGATGGTGCACCAGTTGAGGCATCTAAGTTTTCTAAAGCTAATTCTAAAAAACTCGCTCCTAACTATCATTCATCTGTTCTTTCAAGAATGTATAACAATTAATTAGAGATTAAAAAAATGAGAAAAAAAGAAAACCTTTCGTTGCCAACTGTAACCTCAACTTATGCTGGAGAAGCAAGTTCTGATTACATAGCAGCAGCCTTGTTAAGTGCAAAGACACTTGACCAAGGAAACGTAGAGATTCACCCTAATGTAAAATACAAAGAGGTGATTCAAAAACTTGATGTAGCTGGTATCGTACAAGATGCATCATGTGATTTCGCAACATCAGGATCAGTTGCGATTACAGAAACTATACTTGAGCCAAAAGAGCTACAAGTTAACCTGGAATTGTGTAAGCAAAATTTCCTTGATTCATGGGAAGCGGTATCTATGGGATACTCTGCATTCGATGAAATCCCAAGAAACTTTACTGATTACCTAATTTCTTACGTTGGTGGTAAAGTAGCAGAAGCTACTGAACAATCAATTTGGGATGGTGCAATCGGAAACGGTTCATTCTTAGGATTTGAAGAAAGAATTACTGCATCAACTGGCGCAGCTGCATTTAAACCTGCACAATCAGGTTCAGTTGATAGACCAAACGGAACAGTAGATAAAGATAACGTAGTACAAATCCTTACTGAAGTAGTAGATGCAATTCCATCAGCTGTATATGGTAAAGAAGATACTGTAATCTATGTAGGTACTAAAGTACTTAAAGCATGGCAATCATCTCAATCAGGTCAAGTTAACATTGGTTCATTCAACTCACAACTTAACGTTGGTGAAAAACCATTAAACTTCCAAGGTATTGAGATTATTCACGCACCAGGTATGAGTGATAACACAATTATCGCTGGTCAAAAATCTAACTTCCACTTCGGTACTGGTCTGATGTCAGACTACAATGAAGTGCGTGTTTTAGACATGGCTGATATCGATGGTTCGCAGAACTTTAGAGTTATCATGAGATATACTGCAGGTACTGCAATTGGATTTACAAATGAAGTAGCAGGATTTAACCTACTATAAGAAATAAGTTTAACATTTAAAAACAGGAGATACTATGAGTTGTTTAATAACAAACGGAAGAGAAGAAGTATGTAAAGAATCGATAGGTGGCTTACAAGCTGTTTATTTTATGAATTACACTTCTGCATCTTTCGATAAGAACACAGATGGTGAAGTTGATGACTTGACTGGCTATACTGTGTACAAATATGAACTTAAAGGTACTTCTGCATATACTGAGACTGTAAACTCTTCAAGAGAGAATGGTACAACATTCTTTTCACAAGAGTTAACTCTTAACTTGAAAAAGTTAACTAATGAGATGACAACTCAGTTAAAATTGTTAGCTTATGGTAGACCACAAATCATCGTTCATACTAAGAACGGAGAAGCACTATTAGTTGGTGAAGTAGAAGGAGCAGATTTAACTGCAGGTACAATTCAGACTGGAGCAGCACTTGGAGACCTTTATGGTTATTCAATGACGTTCACAGGAACTGAAAAACTACCAGCAGCATTTTTACAATCTGCAACTGCATCTGACCCATTTGTTGGATTAGATGGAGCACCTACAATAGTAGCATCGTAAGTTAACGGTATATCAGAAGATACACTTTTAAATAATTAAACCCTTCTCTTCGTGAGAGGGGTTTTTTGTTTTTACTATAACCTAATCTTAGATTGTTATAAGTTAAAACGAGATAAGAACGATATAATGCTTAGTTATTACATATCCAACACAAACGAGTTCGTAGTAAGAACACAAACAACAGGTAGTGGTTCCACATTATCCTTAGATTTATACGATATGCTTACGCTCACTACATCTTCTTATGATTTAAGTGGCAAACATACATTTAATGCATATGAGAACATTCTAACCTTCTCACAATCGATTGCCGATACAAGAGTAGGACAAGAGTTTTTAGTAGATATAAATGATTCAGTAAGCGGTTCTATATGGAGAGGCTCATTACAAGTATATGCATCTCAATCTATTGATAAAACAGAATATACTACTCAGAATGATGGGTATGTATCTTACGAAACTGATAACGAATATATAGTACTATGAAAAAAGAACAAAACTTTTCTGTGGTAAACTTTACAAGGGAGGAAGTACCAATTGTAACAGAAGATATCAAAACAAGATATCAATGGGTACCTGTTGGTGTACAACATCAAGATGATTTCTTTGAATTGTTAACAGAAGGATATAATACATCCACTACTACTGCAGCTTGTGTAGATGGTGTAGCAGATTTAATCTATGGTAAAGGTTTAATAACAGATAAAGAAGAGTTTAAAGATACTCTTGCTAAGTTGTTACCAGCAGAAGATTTAAAGAAAGTATCATTCGATTTAAAATTATATGGTAATGCTGCATTCCAAGTAATGTGGAATAAAGACCATACTAAAGTAATCAAGTTGTTTCATGTACCAGTACAAACTCTAAGAGCAGAGAAGATACACATGGGTATGAAGTGTGAAGCATTCTACTATTGTACAGATTGGAGTGATACAAGAAAACAAAAAACTAAGATTCGTATTCCTGTCTTTGGTACATCAACAGAAGAAAGAGAAATTCTTTATATAAAAGATTACGAACCTAATAGATACTATTACTCATTACCTGATTGGATTAGTTCATTACAATATTCTTTTACAGAAGCAGAACTAAGTAACTTACACCTTAATAATATTGAGAATGGTTTCTTACCAGTAGCTATGGTTAACTTCAATAATGGAGTACCTGCACCTGAAGAAAGACAAACAATAGAATCATTACTTGAAAACAAGTTTAGTGGTACAAGAAACGCTGGTAGATTTATGGTATCGTTTAATGATGATGCTATTAACAAACCTACAATAGATACTATTCCTATTGAGAACCTTCACGAGAAGTACACATACGTTGCTGAATACGCTCAGGATCGTATTTTGGTAGCGCATAGAATCGTTTCTCCTTTACTGTTTGGTATTCGTACTGCATCTAATGGATTCTCATCACAATCGGAAGAAATGAAAACAGCATATTCCATCTTCCAAACAATGACAATACAACCATTCCAACAATTAATACTAAATGTAATAGATAAAGCATTGGTAGAAGGTGGATGGGGTAAACAAGATTTATACTTTGACCAATTAACACCTTTGGTTATTCTCTCAGATACAGCAGATGATACTAATGAAACAGTAGAAGAAGCACAAGAAGATGTAAATGATTCTATGAGAAACGAAGAAACAACAGAAGAAAACTTAGAACAAGAGAAAACACATCCAAGACCTTCTGACTTTGGATTTACTAGAGAATACGAGGATTTTTAAAAAATAAAGAACTATGGCTTTTGGATTATTCATAACACGAAACGATATCATTAAGAACACCCCATTAGGTGGAGCAGTAGATGCTGATGCCTTACTTCCTTTTGTTAGAACTGCACAAGAGAAATATTTGTTAAATCTTTTAGGCACAGTTCTTTACAATAAGATACAAGATGATATAGAAGCAGGGGATTCATTCACAGGTATATACCAAACATTGGTATCTGATTATATTAAACCAACTATAATTTGGTACGCTTGTGTTGAGTATATTCCATTTAGTGCAATATCATTTAAATCACAAGGTGCAGTTAAACACATTAGTGAAACATCTGTATCACCAGGTAAAAATGAAGTAGATTACTTATTGAGTAAAGCTTTAGATAACGCAGGTTATTACTCAACAAGATTACAAGATTACCTATTAGCAAATTCATCAAACATACCTGAGTATTTAGAATCAGTTGGGGATAGTACACAAATCTATCCTGACCAATCTAATCAATACTTTGGAGGAATAGAATTATAAGATATGAGTACACCATCACAAACACCAGCGCAAGCACAGATAGTAGATAAGAGTAATACTAACTTTACGTTGTATTACAACACTTTAAACTATTTTAAAACTATTATGAAGAATCATCCTTCTATTGCTCATGTAACGCAAGGAGATGTATTCTCAATAGATGATATGACGTTTCCAGAATATCCTGTTGGTAATGTGATGATACAAGATGCAACCTTTGGTACAAGTACAACAGATTATAGAATACAACTAATCGTTGCAGATAAACATAAAGTATTAGAAAACGAAAGTAATGGAAGAACAAATGAACAAACTATTCCTTACTATGGTACTGATGATGTTGTTGATATTCATGCTAACACATTAGCAGTATTAAATGATTTAACATCATACACACAAAATAAGGTAGAGGGGTTTGAGATATTTGGAGATATCAGTTGTGAACCATTTGTTGATAGGTTTGATAATGGACTGGCCGGTTGGTCAGCAACATTCAACCTAACCTGTCACAACGATAAAAATCGTTGCCTTTTTTTTTTGATAGCCCCTGAGGGGCAGTATTTTAAAATACAAGATTGTGAAACAGATGATATTTACAACGCTGTATTAAACACAACGGGTTCGATAGGACAGGTATTCAGTACCAAATATACACCGAACGCGAGAGTAGATTTAACATCTTATGATTATCTAAGATGTTTTGAAATATTAGAAGAGATAGATGGTAGAGATGATTGGGATTTTTACAATCTTCCTATCTTAGCTCTTCCTTACGAGGATTATGAAACTTGTGAGAATTGTGAACTTTGGATATCTCCCAAAGTATGGAGTACAACTCCAGAACGATGGGATGGTGGACATATAGATGAAGCATTAAGAAAGTGGCAGTACACTTAAAAAAGAAATAAAGATATGAGTGATTTAAGTAATTTATATATATCACAATCCTATAAAGGATTGATTAACCTTGCTGATTCAACTGAAGGAATTACTTCTCAAAGTAATTACGAACTTCAAGATGGATTGGGTGTAGGTATTGGTGTTTCTATTACAGGTAGTTCTTTACTTGTAGAGAATGATATCAGTTCATCAACACTTAATGGAATGGGTAATGTTGAAATCTTTTCTGCTTCTGTTGATTTAAGATTAGATGATTTAGAAGCAACCGCATCAGACCATGATGGTAGAGTAGAACAGTTAGAAATATATACAGCCTCTCTAAGAGAAGCTGTGAGTGTGACTGGTAGTAACGCTAACTTTAGTGGAGATGTAACCATTAGCGGTTCTTTAAGAGCGTATGAGATACATACAATAACCGAATCTGCATCTGTAATATTCTCAAGTGGTTCGAATATCTTAGGTGATGAACCATCAGATACACAAACTCTTAGTGGTTCAGTATATGTACCTAACTTACATTACTTAGCATTTAATCCTTTAGATACAAACTTAAGAATCAATCAAAAATTAGATACAGGTTCTTTCTTGATATTCTCAGCATCAGTAGAGAATCAGTTAGAACAAATAGTACAAGATGCATTACCAAGTTCTTGGACAGGTTCTGTATTTATTCCATTTAGTGGTTCTGTACATCAACAAATACTTGCGTTAGAAGAATTCTCTCAATCATTAGTATTAGATACTGCATCTTTCTCACAATGGACAGCATCAGTATTTAATCCTTATACGGAATCAGTAGAGAATCGATTAGATTCACAATCAATACTGATAGATACAAAATTAGATTCAGCTTCGTTTAACGATTGGACATCTTCTGTATTTGAACCATTTAGTTCTTCAGTAGATTCTAAAGTACAAAGTTTAATAGATAAGACTGGTTCTTATGCAACTACTGGTTCTAATACCTTTATAGGTAATCAGATAATTAGTGGTTCAGTATTTACTAAAGATGTATCACCAGCCCCTTCTACTACATTTAAAATAGATACAGGAAATGCATTACCATTTTTAGAAATTAATAACGCAGCATTAAGTGGTATCGTTGGTACTGATGCAGTAATAAATGGTGATATATTATATAATGGTGATATAGTACACAATGGAGATACTACACAAAGTGGTTCACAGTTTACTTCTGGCTCACTTATATTAGATGGTAAACTAACAGTAACAACATCAGCATCAATAGATGGTGGTTGGCATGTGACTGGTTCTTCTCATTATAGTGGTTCAGTTAAAGGTAATGTATTATTTGATTCATCATCAACTGCAAACCCAGCAGACTTTACACATTCAATAGATTGTTCATTAGGTAACTTCTTTGATATCTATTTAAAAGAAGGTGAGAACTTAGTAACTGCAGGTAACATATATGGTGGTGAAACTATTACAGTTAGATTAAACCAACCAAGTGGTTCACAAGTAGCTAACTATGGTGAAGTAGTATGGGATACAGGTTCAATCAAGTTCCCATTCACATCAAACCC
>Ga0181392_1000087_pt1 | contig 29782 bp, 56 predicted proteins | sample 15SPOviralmetaG_FD_130083 | JGI IMG/M metagenome (GOLD analysis project Ga0181392, IMG submission 130083) | Marine viral communities from the oligotrophic San Pedro Time Series (SPOT) site, San Pedro Channel, CA, USA - 15 SPOT_SRF_2010-09-15 | ecosystem: Environmental > Aquatic > Marine > Strait... | reverse complement strand
TTGTATTTTCTGATTTAAACTTATTCCACTCTGCTTCGTTACAGTGTGCTAAGATAACACCATCAAAATAAATCATTGGTCCCTTACCCGGAGAAGGAACTGCCTTTTCTTGGGTTGCTGTGATCATAGTATGGAGAAATTCTATTTCGTTCTTGAAGACCTCAACAAACTCTACAATGCCACGATTACCGACATTGAATGCACCATTTAAAGATAACACCCTGGGGTCATCTTCTGAGTAAAGATCTAACTTAGAAATATCCTCACTGCCAACTAGAACAGTAACATCTTGGCTATTAGCATCCATCGGAGGCACAACACCAACTCCTCGTCTACCTCTTACAGAGAATGACGATTCGGTCAAGGGCATGGACATATAATCATTGTTATATTCTTCCTTTAGCTTGTGCCGGCAAACCGGGCATAAATCACCCTCAATCTTTATGCCATAAATTTCTTCAAAGTTATCTCTCAAAGACCGAGGAATAAGATGAAGTGGCTCCTCTCGTATAGGGCACCCCTCAATATGAAACATTGGCTCACATTCTTCTAGAGCAGTTTTTATACGTTCTAGGAGTGCTGATTTACCTGCCCCAACAGGTCCCAGGAGTAGGAGTACCTGACGGCTTTCCTCTCCTCTAAGGGACGCTGAACGCAGGAATCTCATAATTTTTGCTAGTGATCTTTCCATTCCAAAGAATTTTCCCTGGAAATAGTCGTAGGTGCGAACCTCTTCACCATTGAATAATTTATTGCACCTCGTATCAGAGGTGGACATCCGTGTGATGCCATGGGAAGTAATTGCATCATAAAGTCGCTTGTGAGCTAGTTTAGTGATTCCTGGATTCTCCTCAAGTAGAGGCAGGTATTCACCAAGAGTACCTTTAAACTTAATAGATTTTTTAGTTTCCTGATGCTTGCCAACAAGCTTAAGAAATTTATCTGACTTTTTTGATTTTGACATAGTTTAAAACTCCCAAGTTTCATCTTCTATGATAGTGGTAAATTTAACACCGGCAGACCACAGTTCGTTGATGAAACTAAATACACGATTAGCTTCAGCTAAGTCTAGGTCTCTACCATCGTGCTCATGTTTCAAAACCAACGTTCCGTCTTTCTGTAGTTCTTCTACAAATACCACCGGGGCAGAATTTAGCCCTATATTCTTAATTAGATCGTCACGAATAGTTCTCCATCCTTCTGTACCAGAAACATCGGTTATTCTATGATATCCGTCTTTTCTGTTGAAGGCAAAACTAAACAAATTCAACTCATTACAAAGATCTTCATCTAAATATTTTTTGATAAACGTTTCATCGTTATGAGACTCACGAGCAATCATACACGCATCGAAACCATATTTATCTTCAATATGGCGGAATATCTTATATCCCAAATGATAAGGATTTACTCTACCAAGATGAGGTCTTATAACTTGATTATGCAGTCTTATAAAACCTAAACGATATTCAGTTGGAAGATCTAATTCTTTCATTATCTTTTCGTGGATAAGAACTGCCCACCCCTCGTTCATAACTTTAGTCTTAGCTTGCGGAATAAAATATAGAGAGTTTTGTTCCACTATATGAATAACATCTCTTTCCCAATCTTCAAGGAGCCTGTTGTGTTCCCTAATGAATGCCAGAATATTATAATCTGGTTCTAGTGGTACTTTGTTAATATTGAAATCATTATACCACCCTGTCTTATCATTCCTCATAAGCTCTTTGTAGTATTCTTTCAGATCATTGTGATTCCGCCTCTTGATGCCAGGTGTTCTGTGGACCTGATACCTGATTGCATGACAAGCATCTAAAATCTTTTCTACTTTGTCAACTCCTATATTAGGGTCTTCCATATATTTTTTGATTCGCTTGCCAGCAGACTTAAATCTGTCTATTACATTATCTGCATCTGTTTCTGCAAACATCCGATTATTCTTAAAGAAGTCACTGTGACCAACACAATGTGACATCGTAAGGAGATGAGTTGACATAGGATTCTCGGTCATCAAGTAGGCTATGCTCGGATTTGAATTTATGATCATCTCATAAGGAAGACCTTGCATCCCGAGATTATACTCAGTCTGGATTCGATCAAAAGACTTTCCAAAGGACCAGTGCCTATAATGGGTCGGCATACCGGTATAAGCCATATGACCTATCATTTCTTTATAATCGCAAATTTCATAATCTATTGGGTACCAGTCTAGACCTAGTTCTTCACCCAGTTTACATATTTTTTCATCCCACTCTTGTAGTTCTTTCATTGACCAGTCAGACATCTATTCTACCTCCAAACAGCTTCTTGAAAGATTTCCATATATCATCATGTGTCGTCAGCCTAACTTGCTTAAAGTTTTTGTCCTGTAACTTTATTACCTTCTCCCACAAGCCATCACCCTGAAAAGCATTGAAAAAAGATAGGGAGTCTCTACCAAAATCTTTAGGGTTTCCAATTTCAGTATAGCATATCATCTGGTTTATTTCTTTTAGTTGAGTGAGCAAAGAGATACTCTCTTCGTTATCTGAAGGCCAGTTCTCTCCGTCGCCGCAATAAAATGTGTAGATATTCCAATTGTTTGGGTGGTATCTTTTGTTTATTATATCTTGAACTTTCTGGAGACCAGACGATGCCATCGTGCCGCCGCCAGTGGCTCTTGTAAAGAATCTTTCTTCATCCACTTCCTGAGCCTCTGTGGTATGTGATATAAAAACTACATCTACTGAAGAGTAGCGATGATTGAGAAACTGGTATAAGAGAAAGAAGAAACTTCTAGCTAAAAACTTTTTAGATTTAGTCATAGATCCCGAGACATCCATTACAAAAAATATTACGGCTGTGGTGTTATCTTTCTGAACGGGGGCTATGTGCTTATACCTTAGGTCACTTTCATGAAAAGGGAACCTTTCATCTTCATCCGGGTTATAAACCCCAGCCTTTATGGCTGCTTTTTTTCTTCGTATTTTTTGCTTGATTGTTTCCTTCTTAGACAAGCGTGGTCGGATCCCATAAGGTCGCTTCCCTTTGCGCTTCATCTTTTCTTCAGTGATAAACTTGAATCTTTTCTTCTCAAGTTCTGGTAAGTTTAGATCAGAAAATAGATACTCTGCTAATTCCTCTAGCGACATCTCTATCTCGTATTTCTCTTCTCCAGGCTGATCGCCAGGCTTATTACCTTGGGCTTCTTGTTTCTTTCTTTTGTGACCTATCTTTTGTCCCTTAGAAACTTCTTTTCCTTGAGCCGATCCCACTCTTTTATTGTTTTCATTGTTACCATAAACAAACTGATGCTCTTTGATCCCTCTTACTGGGATTCTTATTTTCTTGTTGCCACTTTGACCAATGATGCTCTCTTCTGAGACAACATCTTTGATGCTTTCCTTTATGGCTTTTTCTATTTTATGTCGATGCCGAGAACGGTCACTTGCTGCTCGATCGGCTATTGTCTTGTGTTCTTTGAAAGTACTCATATAATAAGTAGTTTCAGACCAGAGGTTATGCTGGGGTAAGTTCTGTTAGTGCTACTTCGTGAGAGTTGCCATCTAGATCTTTGACCACAGCTAAGCCAGGTTCATTATGCCCTGAAGGTGCTGTTATCATATCCATAATATATCCCTTGTTAGAGACTCTTTCATAATCGACTTTCTCACGACCACTGGCTGTTTTCTTGACTACTTTTTCTAAAGTGTTCCAACTTACGGGCATACCCTTCTTGAAGTCTTTTTCCATACGAAAAGACTCGTCGATGTGCTTAGTTCGCTTCAATGTTTCAGTGACTATAGTTCTTAGTATTTTTTCAGTGATCTTCATTGTTAGCGTGGCTCCCCATAAAATAAAGCTGTTGTAAATAGTTTATAAAGTCTTTTATTTACTATTTGCTTTTAATTTCTATTCTATCTGATACAAAGGTTTTCCAAACAAAAGGAAAGACCCCATGAACTATCAACACACACGTACAGGTAAGGAGGATAGAAAAGTTCTTTAGAACAAATAACAAGTGACCCAAGTACGTCATTCCTTGCTCTTTGGGATGCTGCGTAAATAATCTCATGCTGGTGTTATATCCACTATCCTCATCGGAGTGGCGATAAACTCATTCCACAAAGATGTCTTCAATTCACCATTGCAATCGTTTTCCAAATCAGAGCAAAGGTTTTCTTTTTCCCCAGGATAGCCAAGTCTGTAGAGGTTTACACATTTTCTTCCGTTATCAACAGAAAATGATTTTACGTCACTGCGGAAGCCAGCACGTACATTGCCTTCAAATTCCATAATCAAATTTGATTCTTTTCTGAAGAATGGTCTCTCTGCGACGGTGTAAGAAGATATATCGAAAGGATTACCTGACTCAATTGCTCTCTGTATTCTTTCAACACCGTTTTCAGATGTGTAGTGAAGTAGTATTTTGGGGTTGTTAGTTGAGCCATAGATTTGCTCAGTAAACTCATCATCTATAAGAAGGTAAGGCTCAAGGTCTCCACGGGAATAAAAGTATGCCAAACGTAGCTTGTTAATGTCGGGAAAGTACTCTCCAAACTCTTTGCGAAGTCCCCATACACGATGGTTCGCAAAATCCTCAACATGATCCATCACATTTTTATAAGTAAGGAGATCGTAGCGATCAATCTCTACATTTAGTTGGAAGTCATAAAAATCATATACTAAAGATTCTAACTCGCTGGGACCTTCGATCTTCCCACCACGAATAGAATTGCCATCTTTTTGAAATTCTAGTATCTGGTTAGCAAATACTTCCCACTCAGATATAGTATGGAAAGCAGAGGCTGGCTTGATATATCCATGGACATAAAGCTTTACAGACTCATTGACAAAATTTTTCCACTTACCTCGATTCACTAGTAAGGTCCCAAGCCAGACTTTCCTGCCTTGGCAGCTTTCTTAGTGAAGGGTGCTGTATTTTTATTGCCGCCGCCACGAGCAAGGTTTATCATTTTGTTGTAGGATGATTTATAAAGCTTTTGCATCTTGCCCTGCTTGGCAGCTTCTCTTACAACACCTCTTACAATTTCTTCCAACCGGCTGAGTTTTATCTTCATGCCATTTATTGATAGTACAGGGAGCTATTCAGCCACCACCACCAACCTTTATTTGTTTGTGTTTTCAACATTGTTTGTTTCCAACTCCTTGATTTTTTTCATAACCGTCTCAGTAATCTCATCAAGCCTTTTGATGGTCTTCATTTCAGATGAAATTAGGTCCCAGAGCTTTGTTTTAGTGATCATAAGAAATCCCAAAGGAAAATAAATACGTTGTAATTAGTCTATAGTCTTGAATAAAGAACGACTAACGTGCTTAGAGATTACCTTATCTGCTTTTTTATAGTAACCAGTGCTGATTACCATAAACTCCCTTTCGCCCAGATCGCAACATAAATCAATCTCTACTTTATAGAAAGTTCGATCACCTAGTGTTGTTTCAGGAATAACTTCAAGCCGCCTAGAATCTTCAACAAGCGCCCGACCTTGTAGTTCCTCATAGAAGACTTCCATGGCTTGAAAGTGATTGACGCCAGAGACCGCAGCAGTCTTTGCTTGCATGATCCTTCTTGTGTTTCCGGCAATTTGTGCCTCCGTTCTCGTCATAGAGAAAAGAACAATGGCACTCGTCATCATAGCAATACACACAACCAGAGTAATGATAAGGGCAATACCCCGTCGTTTATTATTCAACATTGACAATCACATTCCTTGTTGGCAGCTTTATCAACCCGTTCGGTAAATTTTTATTTTTCAATCGAAGATTTGCATCAACCCAAGACTTAGTTCTTTGCACGCATATCGCTCGGGGAACGTTGTCGTCTATACAATCCCGCTCTTTGGATTTTACAACTTGACAATAGCACCGCATCTTGTTATGCAATTCCATTGCAGGTGATAAGCTAACCTCTTGAGGCAATACCTCATCAGTACCAGGAACCCACTTAGGACATTGAATATCCTCAAGATTATAGAACATTTGTCCAGGTGTAAAAAAAGCTAGAAAAAACAGCAACTTATAAACCATTGAAAAACCTCAACTTTCTTCCTCATCTTTGTTTTCACCAAAAAAACCATTGGCAATAATAAAAGTCATAGCAACACTTACAGTAAGGAAGCCGATAACACACATACCAATACTAATGTACATCATCATACATCGTCACCAAAATTCTTCCTACGTGGTTAGGATAACCCGTATCATATTGTAACCCATATTGTTGGATTATTTTAATACTTTCTTGCAACATAATCTCACTATTCCCCGTAATAATTTGCACGAACAAACCAGAGTGTAAGTGCCGTTCTAAAAACCTCACGACCTCGTTTTCCACCTCGTGGTGGCGAAGCCCATGAAGGTCAAGTAGAGGAACCGGCATCCAGCCGCCTCACTCTTCGGGCTGCCCAAGCGCCCAACATCGCAGACCAGTACCACGAGCCTTTGCCCTGCCGGGCGGTAGTATTTTTTTGCACCCAAAAGCAGATCAACAGTATTCCGACATAAATTTTTCTCATAACTCAAAACTCCAAATTTTTTTCTAGAAATTTTTTCCAATAAGCAGGCAAAGGCAGGCAACCGCCCCCATGGTTATCTAGGTTTCCCCTTGCCGAATTTTTAGCAGCCAGTCCCGATAAGGCTGGCAGTAGCCGACAAACGCAAAATCAACTCCATCAGCATACCGCACAGTAAGTGTCTTATCCCTGTCACTAGTATCTAAAACTATTCCAAAGCGTGGGGCACCGTACCCAAGGTCCTCTACAATCAGATCACCTACTGAAAATTTACTGGAATCCCATTCTATCGTGCGGGCGGGCGAGCGGCTGGGAGGTGCTGAATCTATTGTGGGGTCCTCTCGCAAAGTACTGTCTGCACTTGACTGCTGCTTCAGCTTAGGATTCATTTAGAAGGGGCTTTCACAGCTTCAGATAGTAATGAAAGCTTGTCTGCCGACATCCAGTAGTCTTTATGAGGACCCTTTATTTTATAACGGTTATTGTCTGTGTTCTGTCCTATGACTATTCCTGTTAGATATCTAATCACATTTTGATGGTTGTGTCGGAATTCTACTAGGTCTCCTACGTTGTATGTCGTTTGGACTTTATTCATTTTTCTTTTGTGCCTTTGATCAAGCCTATGCCGCCTTGACTGCGAATCAGTTCTAGATCTTCTACAATCGTTTGGCAGTTCTTAGCTGCTGTTGTATTGCCACTGGATAATGCTTGCTTTGCCATCAATTGATATTCCTTTATAATGAGGTTGTAGTCTTTATACTTCATTATATTTTTGTACCCTTGAAACTAGCTCCATATCTTCTTCGTGGAATATGTGGGAATCCTCTGAAGATGCTAGCCTTACTAGGTAGTAATCGCCGGATCTTTCGTAGCCACTCGTGTGATCATATCTGTCGTTATAGCATTCAACCGTGTGGACGAGTTTTATTACCAATGCTAGACGACCCTTGAAGTACCGTAGTGAAGACTGAATGATCTTTACTAGATCTCCTTTATGATAGCTTTTGATTCTCTTGGTCCTGCTGTCGAATGAATTCTTTTAGGGGTATGAGTTCATGGAGTGGTGCGTAGAGGCTGTCACCCCACGGGAAGTGTACTAGAGCGTTGACCAGCACATTGCTAGCATCGTACTGAGAGGGCAGTTGTTCATCTGTCTCTCCATCATAGAACCCTAGTAGGATACCTACAGTAGCTTCAAATGGATACTCGTCTGGGCACCACATTACTGTATCTCCTTTTTTGAAGTCTGGTATCATACTATAATTATTTTTCCATTCACCCTAAATCTCAGAAAATTGTAGCCGTGTCATGAATGTCCTTAGCACACCCCCCAGGGGGAGTCAACCCCATGGGACTAACATTAGGGGGAGGGGGGCTGGCAGGGGCTGGCACTCCTTATAATAACATAAGCTGGCAAGGCTGTTTAGAACCAAGCACAGGCATATGCAGCTATGACTAAGCAGCTAGCAACTGCTGTTACTATTGTGTACTCCCTTATAGTTTCTTTCAATTGTTTTATATTGTTCCCGCAAAGTTTGACAGAAGTTTCTGGAACTCCCGAACATTCTCGGCTGTTAGCTTACAGCGATTACTCGCTCTCTGGTTTGGAAGTAGGGACGGCTGGCACCAGCGGCATCGGTCATCCACATACGCTGGGCACGGCAGGCTTTGGGAGCAGGTGCTTCCATATCCGTCAAGATAATAACACCGTCAAAATCCCCACGCTTATTTACATATTCGGTAGGAGCATCAAAGCAGGTCCCGCCGCTGAGTACTCGTTTCGCCGAATGGTTCTTACCCTTAGCCCATTCGTACACCAGCTTCTCATCAACCTGAGTATCGAAAGGGATGACAGTGAAGGCAGCCAACTTGGCAAGCTTATTGAGTTCACCGAAGAACTGCTCAAGCATCTCATTGCTGACACTACCGGACTGGTCAATGGCAATTGCAATCTTAGCCTGGCGCTTTACCTTCTTGCCGGGATGGATGTAGGCATACCGTCGGTTGATGCGGCGGACAGTGCTGCTCTTGCTAGCACGTTGTGAGGTCTTGATGAAGTACCTCATTACCTTCCGCCAGTCTACCTTAGTTTCTAATCGCTTTATGATTTCTTTTTTTAGGTCCCCTGAAACTGAACCCCAACCGTTGGGACTCTTGCTAGCCTCGTTGGCAGCCTCCTTCATATTCTGCTTGAGGCGTTCCTTAGCCATGGCGTTGGTAGCAGCAGCGTCTTCCCCTTCACCAGCTTCCCAGCCGTCGTGGTCATCAAGCTGTCCCGTGCCTGGCTGCGGTTCACCGTCGCCATCACCCGTGTCACACTGGTCAACCATCTCATCCGTTAGATGCTGGAGATACCACTCAGCACTCTCGCCGAGCGGTAGATCTTTGAAGGGACCGACACCAGGCATGCAGGCTAGCTCAGGCAGTTCACCTTGGAGGTGGCTGTTGATAGCCAAGTCAGCAGCGATGTTCCACGTCTTGTGTTCAACGCCTTCAGGCTTACGATCGGTAACGTGTTCAAAGATCAAGTGGTAGAACTCGTGCTTGAGTACGCCCTTGATGTGCTGCTCTGACAAGCTGTCAAAGAACTCAGCATTGTAAATCATTTCAAACTGAGCAGTCTCGGGGCATACCCGAACGCCGGCAGTCTTGATGCTGCTATCCTCACGCTTCTCAATCTTACGGCTGAGAGCAGCAAAGAAAGGCTCCTCCATCAGCAGTCGATAAGCGTGGAGTTTTAGATCAAAGCTCATTACTTCTCTCCCTTACATACATATATTAGCATTGATACAGTTGTTGTCAAGTTTTATTTGTTCCCCTTAAAAACAAAACCCAGCCGAAGCTGGGTAATGTACCTGGGACTCGATTGTAAGGAAAGAGATTAGGCTCCCAGGATTTTCGAGAGGTGGCTACCTACCACGCCGTCATTGGCGGAGTGGAAGTTGATGACGTTCTGCTGAACACCACCCGTCGAGAGTACCGACCAAAGCTTCATAGCAGCTTCGGAGGGAAGGCTAACGAAGTAGTTAGCAAGGTTGTTGATGTGATCGTCGCTGATCTCTGCTTTGCAGACGTCTTCTGCTTCGAGCTTCTCGATCATAGCGCAGTGCTCGTTGAGCGACATGGCAGCCAGAGCATCGATACGCTCGCCGTTGAGGAGTTGGGGCACCGTGACGATCCGCTCGTAGTTCTTAGCGAAGTCGTTGAGAGCGACAGCAGCTTCGAAGCCGACGAAGCTCTGAGCCAGGGTGAACATTGCAGGGCTAGCCTCTTCGAGATAGCCGGCACCATCAAGCACATCGTTCAGACGCTTCCAGCTACGACGGCTGGGGTAACGCTTGTTAGGCTCGATGTCACCTTTGTGCTCAAGGTGGCTGCGGTTCTGGTTGATGAAGTCCCACACAAGGCTATCAACATTTTCTTTACCCCAGCTAAGCCAGTCTTCAACCGTGGGCTCGATGTCCCACACTGACCAGCGATCCAGTTCAGCAGGATCCATTTCGTTTACTTGGTATTGTTCCCCATGCTCCCCGCCGTTGATGGCAGCGAACACTACGGTGTCAGGATGAAGGTAGTGACCGTTGAGCTTCCGGCTATCCGTCAACTCAAAGATGCCTTGACGAACTTCAAGGGTAGCACGATCAACCTCGTCGAGGAAAAGCACTGAAGGCTCTTCGCATGCTTCTTTGAACCAGTCCGGAGGATTGAACGTGGTGCGGTTGCCGTCAATGCTGGGCAGACCAACAAGATCACCCTCGGTCATCTGGCTGGCACGCCGTTCAATTACGGGCAAACCCATCTGGGCTGCCAACTGATAGACAACCTGGCTCTTGCCGACGCCGTGACGACCTCGAAGAAGTACAGGCAGCTTAGCAGCGGAGACCGCTGGTGCTAAGGATACGAAGGTTTTGAAGTCAACGCTCATTTATCTCTCTCCCTTACACATGTATAGTACTACAGATTGGGTATTGGTCAAGTTAATAATGCACTTTTATTCTCTTTTTTATTCCCTGCTTTTTCAACGGTTTGATTTAGTTCGTTCCTAGTGTGATAGGCAGGCAGAAGCTGCTTAACAGTTGGGGAGCCGTGTGGTACAATGGTAGTCCTTCTGTGGTATTGCCTGCTATTGCTTAATGGTTGACGCTAGTCTATTTATCGTGTACTAGGGACATTTACTGTCAAACGCTGACAAAAGCAACCAAACGCTATCACTTCTAACACGTTGATAAAGCTAGCAGACCCACATCAGTTTACAATAAAAACAAACACTTGCTCACGTTGTGCAATCCTTGCAGTAAATGCGCAATAATTGCAGTCCTTTGTCAACAAAGCTGTAAACACTAAGAGAACAAGTAATACATACTGAGTATACTCACACACATCCACATCATACAGTACAGTTTATAATGGTTGTTCTTTACTGCTCTTATCTTATGACTTAGGGTTAGTATTCTTTCTATTTTATTTTGTTGTGCCTTCGAAACGAGTCTTAATAAAAGCGATCGGGAGAACTCATCTTCAGAATAATAAGCGTGATGAGCTAGACCGCTTTTCTCTATGTGCTCGACCTTGTAAAGATGAGTCTGTGGATCATAGGATTTGATGACTCCGGTAGGCATGCCGTAGCACTCCCGTGAGAATTTATTATCCCAAGTAACAACAACTGTCTTTCCCACTATCTTCTCCTTCTTAGCCATCTAATACCTACGTTGATGAGTTCCATGATCCCAGCTACAAGAGCAGAGCCGGCTAAAGCTAATACGATAACTTCGCACAGGTCACGTAACATTTTTTATACGTTCAACCGCTTTCTTATAATATTCTTCATCTAGCTCGCAGCCAATAAACTCACGCCCTGTTGCACTTGCAGCCACGGCTGTGGTTCCAGAACCGAGGAACGGATCCAATACCACATCACCCTCGTTGGAGTGCTTTTCTATCAACTCTTCGAACATCTTTGTATTCTTTTGAGTTGGGTGGAACCGATCCTTGCCGCCTTGAATTGGATACTCATACACAGCTTTGTCGTAAGAACTGTTGAACGTTGGCTTAGACTTCTTGATGCCGAGCAGGGCAATCTCCCGACAGTTGGTCAGGTAGTTTACTTTGCTGTTGATCGGCTGGGGATTGGTCTTGAGCCACTCAATAAATCTAATCTGCTTGAACTTGGCGCTCTCAAGCTGATCCTTCAGTGGAGTGATCTTCCACAGGTCAAAGAATACAATGCAAGTACCACCAGGCTTCAACACTCTGTAGAAGTGATTGATGAAAAGCTGTAGGTCTTCCATGGTAAACTCTGAGTCCCATTTACCGTAGTTTGTTCTTACTGCATACTTCTTGCCGTAGATGCTTCCGTACTTGAGGTAGTTCTTCTTGAGAGGATCAAGATTCTTTTTCTTGTCTCCGAAAAACTTGTCCCAGTCCATTGATTCACTTAGGGCTTCCCACTCCTCCGCTGTCTTTAGTAGGGCATCCGAAGCATCCTGCTCAGCAACGTGGTCTACCCACTTGTCCATGCCAGAGTCACGAGATGTGATGTAGGGAGGGTCAGTTAGAACAAGATCTACAGACTCATCCGGCAAGCCGGACAAGAACTGTAGACCCTCTTGGTTTCTAATAATCATACTGTATTATACCACAAACTAGTTATGTTGTTGAGTACTCTTACCGTTGGGAATGTCGTCTTCTGGATGATAATACAGTGGCGCATTGTCCCTGACATCATATTGGTGAGCGTTACTCATTATTGATGACCAGTGCTCAACCACCCGATCTCTGCCCTTAGTACTAACCTCATCTTCGGTTTGTGGCGTGGAAACAATGCGAGTTATGCCAAGGTTGTTCGCAGAGTTCATTTTAGTGAGATATTCCACAGCAGACCGGCGCATCTCTTCTAGGTCCGCATCATTTTTATCTGCAAGCTGTTGGAAATGCATAATAATAGTGATATCATTCTTAGGATGATTAGCATGGTAATGGGCAGCATTCCCAATGATGTTAGGAGTCAAGTGCTTGCTATACCCTAGGATAAAGACCTTCTCACCATTGCTCGTATTTTTAGCAGTTGTCTTTTCCTCGTAGTCCGTACCACCATGTGCTACGTATTCTTTCAAGTTCCACTCCTCAGACTTTTTGTTCATCTTTTGAATGATCTTGCCCGTCTTGTTCAACTCTTCTTCGATACGATTTTTGAACCATTTCTTAGTTCTCCTCGTATTACGATAGACGCCCTTTGACGCATCAACAAAAAAGCCAGCAGCTAATTCAATCCACTCCTTTTTATTATTCTTCAAGGAGACGCCGGTCATTCCTTTAGTTTGTGCAGCAGCACGAACGACACGATCTAAACGACCGTTTGCTACTCTACGCCGGATGCCCGCAATCATATCGTCATCGGTATTCGCCTCGCCTGAGTTGTGGTCGTTAGCTCTATCAGAAAAGTCTTCCCAATCCTCCGCCGTATAGTTTAATACATAATGCTGGTAGGTTGATGCAAGAAGCTTCCACCCATCGTCAGTGAGCACCATCTTTTTGCCGCCCTCAGTTCGAGTGATTCCATCGCAACACTCATAGGTCTCCCAATTGTTCTCTTCACACCAGCCAACCGGGATGACAGAGACGGGAACCGTTTGGCGGATGCCTCGACTAAACTGCGCATAATACTTGTTTGCGTTGATGTTCTCATCACCCTTAGAGCGGGCAGTTTGTCTGTATTTTACAATTTGCCGGGGGTCGATCTCAATAAGATGATTGGCAAACTCTGGGTCATCTGCAAATTCTTGGTACTGTTCTGATTGCATATTTTTTCTCCTTTTGTGTGATATATGCTAAATTACTTGTTCACCGTTTGCTTGGATCTCAGTCCAGGTGATATTCGCTGCTAATCGAGGATCCTTCTTGTCCAAAGCTGTAGGGTACTTGTCCCGGAGCTTTTTGAGAAGGATTTTTAATACTTTACTGCCAGACATCCGCCAGCTTTCAACAAGTTTGCCGTCTGCGAACCTGTTGTAATAATGTTCTGGATACTTGCCGATCTTATCTACAACAAGATATTTTTCTTGCTTTTCCCATGTATCCTGCACGGAGATGCCAGTGTAAGCACCTCGACAGTTCTTGGATGTAGTTGATTTATACTCTACAGGCTGCCCCGATTGGTTAATCCCATCAGCGCCTGCAAACATATTGGGTCCCGGCATTGTGTGCCCTAAGGCGCAAGTAGCATAGATCTCTTTAGCTCGGGCATACGAGAAAGGATCTCCCCAGTCGTTTTGGTCACAGAGATCTGCCATTTGCTTGTACAGATCGACGAATTGTTCCTGTGGTGTCATATCACCTCCTAACTTACCCATTATAGCCTAAAACTATGATCAGTCAAGTTTTTCATCTTCAGATATTTTATTTCGTGCCATTACTATGAATTCTACCATCGCACTGCCAAGTAGCCAACACACAGTAAAAACAGCCATGGAGATAAGAACAGTTTTCACCTAGAACTCCTCACAGTGTATTTCGGCTGGGTCGCAACTAATCGGAGGGTTCCAAAAGTCGTGGTAGACTTGCCTCCAAGCATTGATCCCACTTATCTCTTTATTTTCTAAATGAGACATCAGGTCCTGATCTCGTGGTACACCGAAAACAAACTTACATAAGTTAAGTCGTCGTTGAATATCTTCTTTTACTTTAGGATTAGTCTCTTTACGATCCGCAAAGACCATCATCATACAATAGCGATTGAACTCATCCATTTCAGTAAGTCGTACATCTAATCGCTCGCAGCACATCTCGTTTTTATCTGTGTAGACCTTAGCGTGAAGAGCACATCCAGATCCGAAAATAAATACGAGGGCTGCACTGGCAATGATCCCAAAGATTGTTACCCAATCAATTAAAGTAAAGTTTCTAAAGTTCATTTTAGCCCTCGTCTAGTTGGAAATATGGGACAGTGGTCTCCTCATCGCCGTCAAGGATCTTCTCCAAAACTAAATGAGATTCTTGATCACCATAGTCTTCATTCACGACGCTCTCAAAGGGAGCAAACTCCTCCCAAACACTTCGCAGACCAAAAGGACCTTCAGTGTCTAGGTCTTCCATCTTGTCCCGAATATCCTCACACAAAGCTAGCAGTTGTCTGGGTGAAGCACCTTCACGATCAGCTTTGATGATCGCACGGACTTCAGGTCGTAGCTCTGGGTAGCGTTGAGTATCAATCACAAATGACTCAAACTCACGGACAACATTTACATTATCTACAGCGTGTACTCTAATTTTCATTCTATTGTCCGTTCTTTCTGATGTTTTCTAGATGGCGGTCAAGATACCACTTGGCTTTCTCAAGGTCCTGAACTTCGTCGCCCTTGTGGGGTGCTCTCAGCATATACTTGATCACATTCCCTACGTTGAAGTTGAGATCCCAGCTTTCAATTACGTCGATAGCTTCAACGCCCTCGTTATAATGCTCAGGATGGTTTACATTACTCATATTCTTCTCCTCCAGACTCGACGTCTTCAATGTAAAGTTCTTCGCATCTGCGGTTAAACTCTTCGATCGGTTTCCACAAAAGGTGATCAATTTCGTCCACCTCATCATTTTCATACATCTCTCCAATCACCTCCGGCTCAACATTGACAAGGTTGACGTCTTGTAAAAGATCGTGGCTCATAAAAGCACAGCCCTCAACAAAGTTTTCGCCAGATGAAATCCCCGCAGCGGTGATCAGCTTACCTGAGAAGTGTGGGGTGCAGCTTGCTGCCCGTAACCATTCTTTGGGAGTATGCCACTTGGTCTCGCAAGTGAAAGTCAGTTGATTGTTACGCTCGTCAAACTCTAAATCTTCTAGCTCGATATGTGCAATATCACCCCATTCATGTCGGAATGGGACGATCTGTTCGAACAAGTCAGATGACTCAATAGTCACCGATTTATCCAAGTTGGCAAAATCTTTCCCAGTGAAATTATAAACAGTTACGTAAGTACGATGTCCCTTAGACATAGAAGATCTCTCCTTCAATGGCGGAAAGCTTTTCTAGTCTTTCCAATGATTTATCTACATATTCTTTATCAAACTCACAACCCTTGAAGTCTCTGCCCAAGTTGTTGCAAGCGATCATAGTCGAGCCGGCTCCGCTGAAGCAGTCAACTACCACATCGCCTGGCTTGGTGTGAGCTTTGATGATACGCTCAAGAAGAGCGATAGGTTTTTGAGTCGAGTGCCAGCCAGCATACTCTTTGCTGGTCGTGTGATTATTCTTTGTCCAAACATCCGTGGGGATCTTGCCTAAGGGATTGTTGCTGGCTCCGGAGCGAACATTCTTAGCCATCTTGTAGGGCACACGAATATCGTCTGAATAAAACGGGAACTCTTTACCCTTGGAGTACATAAGAATATCTTCATGCTTCCGAGGGAACTTCTTTTTAGTTCTTCCACCCCAATCGTAAGCCCAGATAATCCAGTTCTGATATACAGCCCCTGGAATTTCGTTGAGGGTATTGAGCTTGTACTTGAGGAACGTGTCTGTCTTGGTCGTGCCCCACACATAGAAGCAGGTTTCAGGCTTCATAATGCGAAAGCACTCCTTGGTCCAGGCGTCACACCAGTTCAGGTATTCTTCCTCAGAAGCCCACTGGTTATCCCAAGCATCCTTTACAATCTCAAAGTAAGGCGGGTCAACCACCACAAGATCAACTGACTCGTCTGGAATAGTCTTCAGGTACTCAAGACAGTCAGCGTGTTTCAACTCAATACTCACTTACCACTCCTCAATGTTTCGAAACCAAGATGGGATTTCGTTCTTGATCCAGTAAAGCTCTTGCTTGCCATCTTTACCGCCATGCTGACGATAACACGACTTTCCAAATATGTTATCCTCTAAGTCTTTTTTTGTTGCCCACCAAACGTTTACTTCGTCTGGATTCATTCCAATAAACATGATCCGATCATAATCCTGTAGTGAGCGAATCTGTTGCCAGGTAAATCGATTGGGCTTGCCATCCCAAGTCAGGCTGAGCTTTACCTCTGTGCGGTAGCCATCAACAACAATGTCATGGTCAGCATCACCCTCAAGACGAGCTAGCTTGCCATTCTTTTTACGGAGTACGGTATGATCCAGCTTCTCCATAATCTCGGCAGCTAGCCGCTCGCCACGAGCGCCTTTACCTTTCGGGCTAGACATAAGATAGAAACTTTCAAAGGTGCTATCTCGCCAGAAGCTGAGCCCAGGGGACTTTTCCTGGAGTGTAGTAGAAGTGCGAGCAATCTCAGTTACCAGATTCATCTTCCCTCACAATCAATTCGACGTCAGCAGTCTCGGTATCGGTCTCGATCCACACTCGTGCTCCACAACTCAGTGGTTTGTGTGGACTGTAGATGACCCTACCTAATTCTACACCATCCTTTGTTTTGATTATAGCCTCGTGGGCGTAGTTATTTTCTTTATATGTTTTTACCGTCAAAACTGGCTCGTCAGTTCCGTGTTTTGTGTTGCGCCGGATGACGTGCTGATTGACGTGGATGATCTTCTTCATTATGCGTTACCCATTTCCTGCCAAAAGATCGGGCGGCTCCAGACAACCCCAGAGGCAGAATCCCAGAAATCATCTTCTTCAAGTAGGATATCGTAAGCATTTACAGACAAGTCTGACAACTCCTCCCATGCTTGCACTGTGCGATTGATACGGACGATTAGTTCTTGATTTTCCATAGCTTTTCTCCTTAGCCGTGTAAGCTTCGTAATTCAGGGGCAACCTCTTGGACAATCTTCTTTACCTCTCGTCCAAACTTCTTGTCTAGGAACTTCTCGCCCCAAGTGTGGACAGCGTAACTCACAGGGAACTTGTTGTCACCCTCGTAGCCGTCAAGGTTCACTTTGCCACCTGGGACAGGACCGATGAGCGAGTAGTTGTCGTTGTTCATACCGTGGTAGTACTCAGTCTGCTGCTCAAAGTTGCGGGGCATCATGACGTGGTTGACCTCACCGCTGGCACGGCGCATCTGAAGGACGTTGCTGCCGAAGATCCAAGACTCAAGCCCTCGCTCAAGACCGTGGTCAATATCTTCGTCTTGCTTACCGATCTCGCTCCAGTTGATAGCCTGGATATAGCCGACTTGGCTGTTGTACTCACGCTTAACGTAGTCCCACTCTCGGTACTGAACCAGAGCGCCGGGAACAATGCCAGACTTCTCAAAGGTATGACGAGCAACTCGGTGAGCGAGAGCTTTCATTGCTCGGCAATCACGCTTGTGCTGCTGAAGCTTTTCACACGAGCGGCGGTTGTGACCACGCTCACCGCAAAAACCACAGCGACGGTTGCTCGTCACACCGTTCCGTTTGTTCCAACGCTTTTGAGCTTCACGCTCTTCAACCTCTTGCCACCACCAAGCAGCACGACTGCCGGTCCAGTCATCAGGAGCTACATCATATAACTCATCGCTGTCTTTGGCGCCATGAGCTTCACTAGCTTTGCTGTTCAGAGCAGCTACCCAAGTGTAGACAGGTCTGGAAGGATCGGCTTCAACACCGTACTTCTCAAGACGTGCTTGGATGGCAGCGTGAGCCTCCTTGATAGTGGGGCAACTCCGACGATTATGTCCGTATTGACCACAGACCTGGCATTGATTTCTACGACCCGTCCAACCCATAACATTATCTCCCTTACATCTTATATTATCACTGATAGGGAAGCTGTCAAGTTTTTATTTTATTTATCTAATTCCGCCTAAATCACGCATTACATCGATGTACCACTCGTCGAAAGCATTTTTGGTTTGCTGCTTTTTGCGCTGCTCTCTTTTATATTTGAGCCTCGGAACCCAGTCCATATGGTACATCACGGCTCGAAGAACTCGTGGGTCTTCTTTTTTAAGTTGTTGTACAATCCTGTAGGCTCGGCGGTTGACCTGCCCATTGGATAGCCCACGCTTGGCAAAGGCACTAGGGGCTGCCAACTCTAATCCTAAAAGGACCATAAACAATACAAAAAATACCTTAGTCATACTTCACCTTCTTAGGGTCTAGGGACTCAAGCATTTCCTCGCCATTGTCCTCGGCTATCAGATCGTAAATTGATATCTCATCTTCTTTAGGAGCATGTCGCTTGCCGCTGAAAATGTGGTGGACCATCGAAGGAGAAACTTTATAAACATAATGAGTCTGCTCCTGAAACCACTTGGCGGTCTTACGTACAGATTGCTTTCCTTTCTGAGAGCGTATCATTTCTACGTGCTTATCTGTAAGTTTATGAGTTTTCTTTTTGGCTCGAAGCCTATCCTTGCGCATTTTTAGCCTTTCGTTGCTTGTACAGAGCGATGCAAGCAGTGGACAGGTTGCCTACTGTGATGTGACCACAGATCACCATTGTTGCCAGGGCATCTCCGTTCACCACTATCATATAGAGTGCTGAGATTGATCCGATGACGAAGAAGGACAACTGAGCGGGGACGCTGATAGCGTCGGCTGTCTCGGAGCGTAGCACCGTCAAGAGATGGGGAATGTAAACGAAAAATGTTAATAACTGAGATATTCCATAAGCGTAGGTAAGATACTCAGCCATGGTCTTTGTTTCCATAAACGTAATCGCAAACCATAACTCCTTCCCTCACCTCTTGTTGAATGTTCTTATCGTCAAAATGACGGGCTCCCACGTAAGTTAGAGCGATACATAGACGCTCAAACTTCTTCATAGTTTTGTCACGAAGGTCCAGGGCAGCACGGCACGAATCTTCGCAACCCGGATGCCTTCTCTCCAGAGGTGCAGTTGCACATCCTCCGGCTAATAATAATATAAATAATACCCTAATAACAGCCATGTATTTGCAGTCCTATTATGATGCAACCCAATAATACCATAATCTCTACCATTGTTAACTTCATTGGTCAAGCCTCAAGGTATGGTCGTAGTAATCTCTCGGGTGCGTAATGTAATTCCCCGTCAACTAATACTTCTGCAATCCTTAGAAACCCATCAAATTTTACAACCAATCCGACTTTCCACTCTAGATCTCTCTCGGAAGTCTTAAACCTTATCAGTTCTCCTGTATGTATCATTGTTCGTCTCTCCCACAGGTTCGAAATACTTATCGGCTATAACAGACTTACATAACATTGTGTCTTCACCGATCTGTACTCGATAGCCCATAGGCTGCTCAAGACGATTTCTTATAACTTTGACGATCAAACCTACTTTTCCTTCAAAAGTATTATAACTATATCCAAAACCTGGATGGTAATGCTCTGAAGCGGGTAACGGGCACTCCTGCAAACCGAAGTTACCCTCGTAGACCTGACCCCCGATGTGTTTTCGGGAGGTACCCAGAGTCCAATCATTTTGGACCCCGATTCTTATGAGGTTTCCCTCTTTATAATTAGTTTTCAGCCCCATTATTTTTCTGTTCACCCAGGAAACTCTGCAACATATTTGCAAAGTTATACAATTGGGTGCCCATTTCCCCGGAAAGCTCAACTGTATCTGCTAGGACCTCAGGGTCTAGAGCGTCTTCCATGGCACGGCGGTAGCCAAGATCAACCAGTTCTTCCACCAGTCGCTGCGCTTCTTGCGGCAGTTCAGTGTAAGATGTCGAGAGGTTCATTAGATCTTTGGTGACATTATCAACTTCGTCTTCAAAGATCTGTTGGTAATTGATGTTCGTGCTCATTGTTTTCTCCTTGTTTACAGTGATTACACTGTTAAGTATATAGGACGGCGTGACCTTCGTTTAGCAGTAAATCGTTTAAATTTTTGCTAATAGGTCCATCAAGAATAAAGATCTCGGCAATGTATCTGCCGTACTTCCCCCGCTTATCTTTCTCAGTCTTTACGAGTATTTTTTCGCCAACAGGAATAAGTTCGGCAACTCTAGCCTTTGCCAGCTTGCCTTTGGCTTTGTGTTCGCCACGAGTTTCCCAGGCATTGATGCGAGAGAACCGTAGTCTTTCTTTACGGTGAACTCCCATGCCCAGGTCAACCATTACGTCAATGGTATCGCCATCAACAATCTTTAAAACAGTTGCTCTATATTCAAACATTTTTTTCTCCGAAGTAAGGTGCGATCTCACGACCGTGCATCCAGTAAGGTTGATGACCTACAAATTGAACTTGAAATTGACCAGGGTAGGCTGTTTGTGGTCGTTGCAAGATAACTCCCACTGTTCCAGCAGCGACGAGGAATCCTCGCTTATCTTTAGGAACTCTGCTTGGAGTCACAACGAGGCTCCCCACTTCGAGAACCAAGGATTCGGTTGCTTTAGTCGGCATATCTGCGGAGCACTTCGTGTAGGCGTTCAGGCGTTAGATCGCTGTAGTGATAGAGATTGTCTACTACGCCAGCGAGTCGCAAGGCGTAAGCAATCCATTCCGAACAGTACCAGCGTCCTACTCGCTTGATAAAGAATGGTGTGAACTTGGACAGGATCATCCCAGGCCAATCATAACCATCCCCTTCGGTGGCAGCATAGAAAGATTCAATAGCGTTGACCTGCTCTTCGGTTACGGGTACACAAATCATGTCGTAGTCTTCAGAGTTTTCCACTTCATTGAATACTATTTTCCGTACACCTGCCGTAGAAAAGGGTTGAATGCTTATCGATGTGCCGTCAGGCATAATCAGTTCAGCGTGTGAATAGTCACTTTGGGTAGTGCTTCGGACCACTTGGTTGTGCCAGTTCCCTGCCCCCTTGTAGAAGGCTACACAAAGTTGAAGTGGTTCTGCCGGCTTTACCCCATAGTATAGTAACTATTCGCCACCTTCAGAATGTGGAGATTTTTTATCGTAAAGGATCGCATTTGCTCGTTTTGCTGCGGCTTGGATCCCGGCATACTCAGTTAGCTGTGAAAAAATTTGGCGACGAGTTTCGTCGGAGAACTGAAATTTATCTAGGATATTCTGAATGTCTTCCGCAAAAGTCTTATAGTCCTTCTTCTTACTCATTTTCCAAAGACCTCGATGGCTAGATCCTCGGACGCTTGGTCCAACTCGGTGCGAGCCTTTTCTAATACTTTGCCCAACAAATGGAGCGTGACCTCTGCCTTGCATCCGGGTTGGACCTCGTGTGCCAACTCCTCCGCTGCCGTGATCCACCCCATCGTATCTTCGAGTCGTCCGCTCGCTTCCGTGAACGAGGTGAATGTTTTATCCAATAGTCTTCCGGGTCGTGTAGCCATCTAAGTCTCCATCTTTCTTAATTCATTATAATGCACAAGCTCTTCTTTGTCAAACAAAACTTTACAAAATCCTCTAGCTGTCGGTAAGCTTGTGATTATGCCCAACCTCTCGGGAGCATCCCCAGCCATTAGCGGGAGCTTCTCTTGTACTAAATCGCCGACTTTCACATTGTACTCCATAGAGCGAAAAGAGCGCAAGACATGGCGGCGCAGATGCACCCACGAACCACAAGTTTCATTACATCTTCATCGGCTTTCATATCATCCCGACAAAAAATATGATGTGGCAAAACCAGCAACAAAAAATAAAGGGTGAAGCAGTTTGTACATCTGCGCTTTGCGATACCAAATACCAGTAGCCAATATAAGCTCAAAGATTATCGAGCGAAGGACATCGGGATCCTCCTCTTCTAGGAAAGCATCGACCATTGCGCTAGCACTGTCCTTATCAAAGTTTTTCATCATTCCTTCAACCATGAAGGGTCTTTGACTTTAGCAGCGCCCTTCTTTATCTTTAGAAGCTTAGCGACAGGCGGGATGTTCATCCACTCGATGTCATAGGTGCCCTCGAAGTCTCCGATCTGGTTAGGCTCACAACCTAGTTTTTGCAGCTTGCGATTGAGGTATGTAAATTGGCGTGAGGTTTCCCGAGTAACATAAACCCCAATACTACCGCTCTTAAAGTTACAGTAAAATTGGTCTTCAGAGAATTTGCCAATCGCCCGAGCAACCGGTAGTCCATCCCCAGACTCACGCAGCCTTAGGCGGTTATTGCGGCAAAAGATTTTAAAGTTATCGATATATTTCTGCGATGCTTGCATTATTTCATCCTTTCAGGATATGCATTTTTTTGTGTGGCGATCGGACAGTCTCCGGGTCAGCCAGGATAAAGTCCTATTGTTATTGATGAGTTCGCTCTTGTATATTGGGTTATCACAGACCATTGGATAGTAATAGTCTACCCATATAGTCCAGTCCTCACTAGAGATAGCAGTGAGAAATGCCTCCTTCAATTCTTCGCACACCTCTTCGTAAGTGATGCCCCTCTCAGCGCAATCATATAAAAATCGATTTCGTTGAACAGTATTTTTCAAGCTCACCTCGTGTACATATCAGCTATGTCTGCTGCCCAGGCTTCGGGCTTTACTAAAACAGGATACCCCATCCCCTTTATCATACCAATTATAGCATCAAGTGCTGCATTACTTAAGGCATCTTTTTTAGGATTGATGTCCGCATGAATAGTGGGTCTTACACCAGTGAGGCTCCATAGCTCAGCAGCAATCTCTAAAGATATAAATGTCTCGTGAAATAGCCGGTCTCGAATCGTAGGGAAAGCTTTAGTCTTGGACTTTTGGTAAGCCACGAGTGCGCCTTTGCCCTTTTCCCTAAAACATATAGTGCTAATAAGTGTTACATCACTAGATTTAGGGTGTGTATCAGACCCAACGTGCAAAGTATACTTAGAGAGAGAGTATTGTTTTATATATTCCCGTATGTCCTCGATGGCTTCTCCATTGAGATTGCGCCAGGGATGCTGATCTAAGATACTCACCTCTTCTCAACTAAAGCATTGGCGAGCATTGCAGCGGCGATGACCCCAAGAAACAAAAAACCAACAGCACCATTCCAGGCGATTTGGGCTCCCTTATTTAACATTGTTCCATCTTTTGCCGTTAGGACCAGCTTGGACCCCTCTCGGAAGGTTATTGCAAATTCCACGCTCTAAAAGCTCTAAAACCTGAAATCCTAGCTCTTCTGGCGTTGTCAATTCAGTGCCCGAGGTTTGAAGAACAAGTCGGATAGCCTCCTCATCTAAAACCAAGTTCATCTTTAGGGTTCTTGCGAGGGTGTTGTATTCAAGATCATAACCCTCCACTATTCTCTTATCAGTCGTCATGATACTTCTCCAGTTGTTCTTCGACTGCCTTCAGTCTGATGTACATATAAATAAACGCTCCCATATACCCAAAGGTAAACCCTGTTACTGTGCCCATGTAGAAATCAAATGCAATACAGGCGGTCAAAAAGATCAAGCTAAAATAATAGAAGCTCAAATATTTTAATTTGATTTGACTGATATTCCACATGCTCTTAGCCTCCCTAGTGCCTCTTCTACCTTATCTGATAGTTCGGTAAGTTTATATAATTCTTTCTGAGTTATCGTAATTAGTTCCTCATCCTCAGACAATTCGTTCTGAGCGATGTTGTCAACCATATATGTCAACTGGCTAGTAAGTGCCACAATCGCATAGGAATAGTCAACAGCATCAGGAATAGGAAACTCTTCATCGGGTGCCTCTATCAAGCTACATAAAAAGTCTAAGTCTTTCCGTGTTACTTCTATCCCCTTTAGTAGAGATTCAACCGGCATGCCGTACTTCTGCTTCTTCACTTTCTATCCCCCTTCTTTCCACTTGGGATGATTGCGCTTGAACCGCTGCTTGAAGCGTTGGACTTTGCGAGAGTAAGACCGGATCTTATCAATGTTCTTGGATCTCACCCAGGCTGGTCCGCCATTATAGCAAGCAGCCACGTTTCTGCCTTTGCAGGTTTTATAAAGCCGCATCTCCCTGAGGACCATCACCGCAGCAAGGGTGCCGTGGACAGGGTTATCCATATCTTTCCTAAAGACTTCACGAGACTTATATCCCCACTTGGGTGCCCAGAATCTGTAGTTGATTTGGAAGATGCCGATGTCTCCTGTGTAGGATGTCTGGTCCCGTCTTATTCTGGTTTCAGTATAGGCTATAGCCATCAACAAGTAAGGGTCTTCGCCAAGGAGATTTGCTTGTTTGATAATCTCGGTAGAGATCTCTTTCTGCTCCTCTGTAAAGTGGAGGGGTAAGTTTACTGACCCAAAGAGTAATACTAGGGAAACAATATCTTGTATCATTCGAAGTCAATGTCCACATCAACTTTCACAATCATCTGGGGTGTGCGCAACTGATCCACCAGACCGTGGCGTTTTGCCTCGGTAGGTTCGATATACCAGTCAGCGTGCTTCCTGTTAAACACTTTCTTTTTAAAATAATCATCTTTTTTGCCGCAATTACGAGCCATTATAGTGAAAATCTTTTCGTCCAAGCGTTCGGCTTCGGCGACGTCAGCTTTGAGTTCTTCGATCTTGCCCCTTCCGCCGCTACTTACATCGTGAATCATAATAGTTGCATCAGGATCAGCAAACCTCATACCCTTTTCGCCACAAGAGAGCAAAACTGCCCCACATGACATGGCTTTGCCTTCCACTATGGTGGCAACGGGAAGGTCTGAAGCTCTAATGGTGCCAATCATCGACAGTAATGAATACACCTGACCGCCATAGGAATCGATGATGACAGGAATAACCTTCTGTCCTGTGCTGTGAGCGGCTGCCACCTTAGAATTAAAATCTTGGGCGCTCTTTTCATCAAACTTGTTGACTCGAATAATAACCGGCTGGTGCTTCAACTCAAAATCTTTCAGGAGTGGTGAAAACTCTGTTTTCCAAATCATTTTTGTTATCCTTTTAGTATTTGTTTGCCGTTGTTTCTAAGGTACTCTTGTAAATCCGTGAAACCACCGATGAACTTCTCGTGCCCGTTCGTTACCTCTAGCACAACTGGCACAGTCTTCCAGTTATATGTACTCTGGATTTCCGTGAGAAGCTCCGGCTGGCGATCAAGTCCGTAGCATTCGAAATCGTGTTCGCCCTCAGACAACAGCTTGATAGCGGCATGGCAGTATGGGCAGCTTGTTTTTGTATATAATCTAAATTTCACTTACAACCTCCAATTGTACAGGATGTACCTTTTCATAAATAGTTCCCCCAAAGCTAACACGGTATAATTCCCTGCCGGCATAGTTTGATGTTTCTCTGTATTTTCCCAAAATAATACCATAAGGGTGATCGCTTAACGAGTAAGTTTCGCACCACTCAAAAAAACTATCTACCAGTTCTTTGTCATCGGTCGGTACGATAGAGCCCTGGTAGTGAGTCAAAACCCGCAAGAGATCCTGAAATTTGTCTGAACAGAAGTTCTGCCGGCAATACTCTAGGATAAGATCGTGCATCTTTTTCGTCAACTTCTCTCGATTAGGCATAAAATAACCTAGCCTAGGCTTGACTAAAGTACCCGTCTTGTAGGGAGAGTCGGTCTCGACTTGGTTTACAAACTCTTCCAAATCTGAATAGTCAGAGGTCCTGAGCATTAGGCGCAGTGCCTTCTCATAACGAAACACCGAGGAAAAAGATGAAAAGATCTTGTCGTAGTGACGCATAAACCCATTGTTGTTTACATAAATAGAACTAGGTAAACAAAGAATTAAATTCTCTGGAACAATAAATCTCTTCTTACCGTTGCCTATCGTAAAAGATATTTGGCGGAAACCCTCTTCATTGGTGCCCTCGTATGCTAAGTTCTTGCACCAGATAAACCTACCGTTGCGCACCAGCGTCTTGTTCACAGGGTTATCAGCAGTCGCACCCAGGAAAATCAATCGAACAGACTTAGTATCACCAGTCTGAGCGTAGTTGTACCGGCGGATGGAGAACTGCTCGAAATAATCATTCTTTTTATGCCCAATAGAAGCCCGGCGGGCGCAAAAGTGGTCGGCTAACTTATACCAAGAGTCGATCATAATTATTCTAGCAGGCTCATAAATTTAGAAAATGAAATAGCCACAATTATCTCGGAAGAACGGAAGCTGTTCCCGTCCACTACAACCCGACAGAATTGGCTGTCTTTGGGCAGCGACCCAAGCATTTGAGCATCTGTAGACGAGGTAAATTCATGATCGTATACAGCTACGATATAGTCTGGGTTGAGTAAGCAATCTCTTGTCCAATAAGTCTTTCGAGGTACAACCCTGCGGGTACCATCAGGATTCTCATCATATTCTTTAAGTGTCTTTTGATACACTTCTTTAATCTTAAGCACGGGATACAACCTCCATTGTGTCTATAGTTCTCACAAGCCAATCCTCCCCTTGAAGATGGATTTTGTGATATATGTCTTCATTATTGTAATTAGGCTCGATCATCACTCCAAGAGCAGGCTCATAGAGGTTTAGCCAACGAGCAGGGACACTAGTATTATTAGTCAACGCTTCGGCAATAACCATTATGTTGGAGGGAAGGTATACTAGATCACCCTTCTGGTACGAGTTTTTCACTTGGTCCTTCTTCATCAGCAGCTTGAGCCGCCTCTTGCATCCGCCCAATAAAGTCATCAAACTTAGTCAATGACTTCGCCTCAATGTCAGCGGAGCGCAAACGACGGACCAAATCTCCAAGCCCAACCAATGGACCGCTATCTTCAGCCTCTAGAACTGTATCTGGAGTGGCGGGGTCGGCAGCCGATTGAGGAGCCAAGGTCTGGTATTTGGCTTGCTCAAAAGAAATCAGCATAGACTTATATTGCTCAAGCTGAGAACTCGTTTCTTGCAGAAGATCCAATGCTTCTGTGATCTCCGGTAGAAGAGATCCATGCCCCAGGTTGTCCAGAATGTTAGCAGTAATATGTAGAGTCGCAGCTTCTTGGGACACAAGTGCCGCCATTGTTTCTTCGACTTTACCAAGATCGATGTCAAAATTGATTGTAGCTCGCATATACGAGTTCCTCCTTTTTATTATTATACATCATCACTAGATGTTTCTTAAATTATTTCTTTTTCTTTGCCGCAGCTTTCAAGCAGCGGTCTTCAAGCTTGACGTTCTCTCCATTTACAAGAATGGTTGAGGAAGCGTAGAGCCCCTTGGCGTGGTTAGCCACAACTAGACCCATCTGGTCGTGAAGCTTGGGATTGCTGACCAAGTTGAAGTTGGCTCGCACCTTACACAAGGAGCCGATAGGGAAGGCAGGCGGTGCGGTCGCAGCGATGATAGCCTTCTGGGCATACTTGTTTTTGGTGAGAGCGTTGAACTGCTTCTCAGTGGGAACGAAGTTTTCATCAGAGCCAATTTTAAGAGCTAGATCACGGAAGTACATCGTTGTGATGTAGTAGTTAGCACAAATAAGAGCGGCGGGGCGGTGCTCTGCCTTGTAGGACATTTCCCATTGCTGTCGCTTAAGCACAGATGCTGGGGAGTAACGCTGCTCCATACGGTCAAGGCACTCAACCTGTTTGGGGGAGAGTTTTCCCTGGTCCTTGAGTTGTTTTTGCATGGACTCTGCGAACTTGCGGTCGCCCTCTTTGAGTTCTTTAGTCATCAAAGCTTCGAAGCGAGCTTCACCGTTAGGAACCTCTACACGCTCGGAGCGTTGTCGCTTAGGATACATCTGGTGCCAATGGCTCATATCTCTTCTCCCTACATATGTATAGTATCATAGGGACAGAGTGTGTCAAGCTTTTATTTAAACTTTATAATCCCAGATCCAAGCCCAGCGTTTTCTTCGGTTAGTATAAGTCTCGGAGGATGCTAGGTGGTAGGCTTCCTGTTCTGCTCGGATACTATGGTAAGCTATTTGGCCGTGTCTATATTTTATATATCCCTTCAAATAGTCCCAATAATAAAGGACCACAAAGCCAATTAGAAAAGTCTCAAGCATTTGCTGGAAGTGAATGTACTCGTGGCGTTTTGTTTCTTCGCTGATTGTTCCACGGCTGAACACTAGGAAGAAGATAGTGATGGCTCCAATCTCTATTGGAGTAAACTTGGAGAGCCACACGGGCACTCTACTGTTCTCAATGTATATCGGCTTCCAGTTTCTCATCTTATTCTCCCCAGTCTTCCCACATCCAGCGGGTTTCGATATGTCTTTTTATTTTTCTTTCCGCTTCTTTGAGCTTGATGCGATAGTAAACTGTGGGAATAGAAAAAACAATTGCTGTAATTATATACCCAATCATTTCATCATCAAGTCCATGAAGTGCTTGACCCACATACCACCAGCAGCAGTAGCTATAAGCCAGATGACTCGCTGAGCACCCTGCTTCCAGTCCTGAAGCTTCGCAAACTCAATCTGCATCTTCTCGAAGTCTTCCAAGTCCTTGTCGGCTTTCTTCTTCCAAAGTTGAAGTTCTTTGGCAAAGTCTAATGCTGGTTTAGTTTCCTGAACGTAGGCAGCACGGATCTTGGATTCGGACTCAAGTTCTTTAACACGGCTGAACAGCCCTGAGTCTGGTTCATAAAGGTTTTGTTTAACTCCTCGAACTCCTTCTAGGATATCACTCTGAGTATCTTTGATGTGCTCTACTTCGATCATTAACTTGTCGAAGCCACCATTCATTGACTTAGCATTGGAGATCTTAGTCTCCATTTTTTCAACCTTATCTAAAACAAGTTTTAAAATCTCATCGCTCACTGGGGCTCCTCCAAAAACAAAAAAAGACCAGGCAATAATACTCTGGTCTTTTTAGGATGTAACCGACTGTTCTAATTAGTCGCTAGACTTGTGTTTTTATTCACCACCCTTCCGAAGAACAGCACAATTTGTTGTGAGAAGCGTTCCGGCAGCCGAAGCCGCATTTTGTAGAGCGCATTTCACAGTCTTAGCAGGGTCTATGACTCCTGTTTCGACTAAATCTTCAAACTTCTCGGTTCGCACGTTGAAACCCATGTTCTTTTCGTGATCCTCATACGAGAGAGAGTTGACAACGATGTCCGAGGATATGTCAGCATTCTTCAGGATCTGGGTAATTGGCGACAAGCAAGCTTCCACCAATGCCTGAGCCCCACGAAGCTGGTCTTGGTTGACTGGCTCAATCTCTAAGTTATTGGCTGCTCGGAGCAAAGCAGTACCCCCACCGGCGACGATGCCTTCTTCCTGAGCGGACCTCACAGCCTCTAATGCATCTTCAACCCGGTGTTTCTTTTCAGTCACTTCAATCTCAGTTGCTCCGCCGATGCGAATTACAGCTACTCCAGAAGAAAGTCTAGTAATCCGATCCTGGATTCTCTCAGCCTCCTGAAGGCTTTCACACTCTTCCAGATCAGCCTTTAGAGTACTCATTCGTTTGTCTAGTTCATCATAGTCAGTATTACCATCAGCGATAGTAGTGTGACGTTTTGCACTCTCGACTCTCTTAGCCGTTCCAAGGTGTTCCAGTTTAACATCTCTCAAGCGCAGCCCAGAGTCTTTGCTGATTAAAGTTGCACCAGTCACCAACGCCAAGTCCTCTAAAAGATTGCGGC
>Ga0181392_1000080_pt1 | contig 30810 bp, 28 predicted proteins | sample 15SPOviralmetaG_FD_130083 | JGI IMG/M metagenome (GOLD analysis project Ga0181392, IMG submission 130083) | Marine viral communities from the oligotrophic San Pedro Time Series (SPOT) site, San Pedro Channel, CA, USA - 15 SPOT_SRF_2010-09-15 | ecosystem: Environmental > Aquatic > Marine > Strait... | reverse complement strand
TGTTATGTAATGCGTGGAGGAGTTAGAACTTATGTTAATAACGAAGTTCTTCTTACTGAAACAAATTACCAAGTAATGGACCGTGGTCTTCATTCAGAAACTCATCAAAAAGTATGGGGATCTGATTACGGTCCATTCAATTTTACTAGGATGCCAAACTAGCTCAGCTGGTAGAGCAGGGCTTTTGTAAAGCTCAGGTCGCAGGTTCAAGTCCTGTGTTTGGCTCTCATTCCTCTTTAGCTCAGCGGTAGAGCGGTTGACTGTTAATCAATTTGTCCCTGGTTCGATCCCAGGAAGGGGAGTTATGTATAGAACAACTTATAGAGAACAATTTGGATACATTTACATGTGTCTTAAAGAAATAGCATTAATGCTTATTCTCAGAGATAGGTATAGACCCCGTGTATAAATAAATCCTAGGATAAAAGATATACCGCAGGGTCAGATTAATCATGCCTTTAACACGTCTGGATAACCTTATCAGCAGCAAAACTGGTAAGTATCTTTATGTTTCTCCTGATGATTTCAACGCTACAGATGCGTTATCTAATAGAGGTAACTCACCTGTAACGCCATTCAAGAGCATCCAGCGTGCTTTTCTAGAGATTGCAAGATATTCGTATCTACCTGGATTTGGTAATGATAGGTTTGACCAGTTCAGCATTATGCTGATGCCTGGTATTCACTACATTGATAACCGCCCTGGTCTTGTAGACACTAGTGGTATCTCTGCGTTTGGATTTGATCAAGCAAATAATGAGTGGACTGATAATTCCATTCTTGATATTTCCAACCCTGATAATGTCCTTTATAAGTTTAACAACACTGAGGGTGGTGCTATCATCCCTAGGGGTTCATCTCTGGTAGGTTATGACCTCCGTCGTACAGTTATACGTCCTTTATATGTTCCTGATCCTGCTTCAGTAACTGTTCCTCGCTCTGCTATCTTTAACGTAACCGGTGGTTGTTACTTCTGGCAGTTTACTTTAAAAGATGGTCAAACTACTGCTGAGTCTCCTCTTTACAATACTGTAGAAGGAACTGGTGAGGTATACTACGATCCTAATGATTTCACTAGAAAAACTGCTCCCAACTATTCTCACCACAAACTAACTGTATTTGAATACGCAGATACAGAAGAATTAAGTCTTTACTACAGAAAGATTGCTAAAGGTTTCTCTGAATATCAACCAACAATTGATGATCCTGGTGAGTTTGACTTTAGAATTCAGGAGAACCGTATTGTTGGTCCTCTATCTGACTCTAGAGTTATTGAGTCACTAACACTTAATGATGCTACGACTATTCCTAGCATTGCTGCATCAACATCTGAAATTGAAGTAACAACTAAAGTAGACCACGGATACTTTGCTGGTCAGTTCGTTGCTATTTCTAATACAAATATCGATAGTGTTTTGGAAGGTATCTTCCCAATCATTGATATTGATCAAAATGATCCACGCAAGTTTACTTACGAAGTTGCTGAAGTTGTCAGCGCAATTGGTACAGGTATTGCTTCGGGTCAAACAGTTAGTGTAGATACTACACCAGCACTCGGTCAGAACGCTCAGACACTCGCTGAAGTTGATAGTGTAGAGTCTGCCTCTCCATATGTCTTTAACGTATCAATTCGCTCTACGTGGGGTATTTGTGGCATCTGGGCGAATGGTCTTAAGGCGACAGGATTTAAGTCAATGGTTATCGCTCAGTATACGGGCGTTTCGTTGCAAAAGGATGACAGAGCATTCATCCGTTATGATGAGTATTCTAACACCTGGAACCAAGCATCGCTAACTGATGCGTTTGCTACTGTTCCTTATCACGCTAAGGGTGATTCTTATTGGAAGGATGACTGGAGAACCTTCCACGTTAAAGCATCAGAAGACGCATTCATTCAGAACGTTTCTATCTTCGCTGTTGGTTTCGCTGATCACTTCCTGATGGAAAGTGGTGGCGATATGTCCATCACGAACTCGAACTCTAACTTTGGTAATACATCACTTCATGCGATTGGTTTCAAAGGATTTGCCTTTAACCAGGATAAAGGTGGTTTCATTACTGATATCATTCCACCTGAAGCGGTTGATAGTGGTACTGCTAATATTACGAGAACTCAATACTATACTATTGATATTTCTGGAACAACTCAAGATACTAGTAACTACACTAAATTATTCCTTGGTAGTGAAGAGATTACCAGTCCACTAAATCGTCCTGCTGTTAGCATTGGTGGATATAGACTTGGTTCTAAGTCTGGAGAAAAACTATATGTTAGACTAGATCCAGCAGTTTCTGGTGGAACTGAAGAGTTTAACGCAACGCTAGAACCAACTGGATTTGTTAAGTATATTGCTGCTCCTCAAATTCTCAATCCTTCTGGATTCGCTATTAATAGCATCTATGCAGATGCTGCTAATTTAATTGAAAGCAACCGCAAGATGATCCAAGAGGAAGTCTTTGGATATATCATTGAGAAGTATCCAAGACTTCAGGACATTTCTTATGTTAATCCTGGAAGAGATCCTAACGCGAATCGTTATTTTGATGCTCGCAATCTAATTATTGCTAATAGACAGAATATCATTAACGAGACTCTAAATTCTTTGTCAGTCTTTAGTCCTGGTGGTACTCCTGTTAGTGTTGATGATATTGGCACTATTGTTGATGCTGTAGCAGAAGATTTAAGAGACGGCGGTAATTATAATACAGTTGCTGCTGTACAAGGATTCTTTGCTGATGATACGACACTTACTGGACAATTGGTTGGCGAAGAAGAAAATCTACTTTGGGCATTTAGAAGAGCTCGCGATCTATGTAAGCAAGCAGTAGCTAACTTACTAAGTGTAAAAGCAAATCTATATGATCCTGTTTCTTTTGCCGACAGTCCTTATAATTTCTATAGCAATCTTCCATGTGGCAGTATTACTTCTGGTAAGACAGGATCTCAAGCAGAGAATGATGGAGACACTACAAATGGTGTAACCATTGATCTAGCACAGAAAATTGATCCTGCTGCCAGGTACAGAGACACATATAATCTAATTACAGAAAATAGAGATTACATTCTTGATAATGCTCTTGCTGAAATTGCTGTTTATGATGGAGCTCCATTCTTCTCCTTCCCTGGAGATCCTGCTGAAACTGCTACGAATAGATTTAAGACAGCATATCGTTTAATCAGAAGAAACAAAGCAGATGCCCAAGACTATGCTATTGGTCAGGTCTCTACTTTATATCCATCGTTTGTCTTCCCTGGTGGATCTGCAAAGTGTAAAAGAGATATTGGATATTTCATCGATGCTGTAGCGATGGATATTTTCCTTGGTGGTAACTTATGGAGTAGAACCTTTATTGGTAAATATTTCTCTGGCAGTCAGCAATGGATAACTGGTGGATTACAAGGTGAAGAACTACAGAGTATTGCTGCATTCAACGCTGCTAGAGATTATCTACAGGATGCTGTATCTAACCAATTGAGTTCTGGATATCAAGACCTTACCGTTTCTACTGGCGAGTCGATATATGGAAATGGAAACGGAGATGTTGTTAACACTGACACCACTGCTTGTGCTGATGTACAAAATTCAATTGCATCTTTAACGTCAATTATAACTCAATGTATTAGTGATGGTAGTAGTGCCAGCATTCTAAATGTACAAAACGCAAACTATGTTACTCCTACAGAAAGAGATTTACTAACGGGTGCGAGCAAGTGTAGAAGAGACATTGGACATATTGTTGACGCTATAAGACAAGATCTTTGGTTTGGTGGTAATGCCTATTCTATCGCGATGGCGAGGACATATTTTGATCGCCTAGGCGCACCAATTAGTGACGGTCTTGCTGGAGAAGAATCACCATCTATCACAGCATTTAAGAGAGCCGCTGATGCTATTAACTTAGCAATCAACAACCAACTATACTATAAAGATTCTACAATTACGCTTGATCAAGTAGGAGATCCTCCTATTGTATCCGATATGAATGCGGATGCTTATGATCTTGTATTAGCAAATAAGAAGTTTATTGCTAAGCAAGCATATGAAACAATGAAGGAATCATATCCTTCGTACACTCCTCAGGCAACTAATACTGAGCAAGATTGTTTAGATGATGTCTATAACGTCTTAGAAGAAGTTATGTATGACGTTAAGTTTGGCGGAAATGCTAAAACTTATGATTCTGCTGAGATTTACGTTACTAACATAATGCCTTACTTTGGATTAAGTAAGCAGAGAAAGAATTTCACCCCTACCTCGGTATCTTATAATCCAGCAACTGGTCTTTCAGTATTTACTATTCCTGGTCATGATATGACACAGGGTGGATACATTAGAGTTGATACCGGAAGTGTCATCTTTACGTGTACTATGGATGGCAACCAGACACAACACGCATCACCAAGTGCTGATGATCCTTATGCTGGTCAGTGGATGCTAATCACTGCAGCAGATGCTTCTACAGTGACTGTAAATGTTGGTGCTTCTAGTGCTAACCAGAGTTTTAATCCATCTAACGCAGTATACAATTCCACAACTGGTGATATGGAAATCACCATTGGCAATCATTCGTTGAGTGTGACTGAAGGTGTTATTCTTTCTGATAATTCATTCACCTTTACTTGTGATCAAGATAACAATGTAACTCAACATACTTACCCACGTCCTGGATCTGATCCTTACGCTGGTAAGTCTATTCCAATCACAGCAGTAACCGCAACTACTATTACTGTTAATGTTGGTAATGCTGGGTCTGCTGTTGGTGTTCCACATACATTTGTAAGTGCTCTTGCTGGTGCTGTACAACATAACCCACAATCTGCTCATACATTTGTTTCTGCGACTAATAACTGTGTTAGTTATGGTGTTGCTGCAGCAACATTCCTAGATCCTGAGCGTGATGAAGCAGCTGCTGTATTTACTGCTGCTAAGAACCTTATTGCTGATGTTCTCAGAAACATATCTATTACTCCTAAGTCTGCCAACTTAGAAACTCAGGTAATTGACAACAACATTGTTACTGATTGGGATACACCTGCTTGTGTTGATGCTATCAACGCAACAACCACTAATCTAGACACTATCATTCAAGCAATTGGAACAGATGCTGGTGTTGGTAGTATCAGTGGTATCACAAGAACTGCTCCAGCACAACCAAGCACAAGTAGTGTTCTGCCACAACCAGGTGGATATGTAGCAGGTAATTGTTCTGATGTTGTGTCTACTGTTAATACTTTAGTTGAAATTATTTGTGATACAACTGCTGCCGGTAATCTAGATAGTCTTCCTCCACTAGATCAAGGTGAGTGGGATTGTGCTAACGTTCGTGGATCTATTGAGACTCTATTTGATATTGCTGATGATGCTTTCTCTGGAACTTCACTAGCAACTCTACCTGTTGTAACAAGGGGTGGATTTACTACAGATGCTGAGCAATCTAAATGTTATCGTGACGTTTCATATATTGTTGATGCTGTTGTTAATGACCTAAGACTAGGCGGTAACATTAATTCAGTACAGGCAGGTGAAGCATACTATGTTGGCAACAACCTAACTTACATTGATGGTGAGAAGACTGAAACTCTTGATGCATGGAACTACGTTGGTCAGGTAGCAACTGCTGCCATGAGAAACTTTGATGTTTGGATTGATGGTTGTAGTACCACTGCTGGTAGTGCGATTGTTGACGTTAATGATACTCGTGGCATTCTAATTGGTATGCGAGTAGTTGAGTATAGTATCAGTAGTGTTGTTAATGGTCTTCTTACTCCTGGATCTACACCAATTATATCTACAATTCAAGATAACGTATATGTCAAGAGAATTGTAAGTAGTACTGAAATTGAACTTGGAGTTCAGAACTCTAGATTTGATTTTGGTAATACTATCATCGCACAGCAAACTAATACTAATGGATTAGGTTTATACTTCACATTTGAAAAAGGTCAGTGGGCAGATACCTTACCTAAGACAGTAATTGTTGGACCAGCTGGTTCTGTTCCTGCTCCTGATGTACTAGTAGATACAACTCCTGGTCTTGAATGTTCTGGAACTGCTGATGCTATTACTACTTTGATTGGTAACATTACTACTGTTATTAACAGTGGTGTGGGATCAGTTGATAGAGAAGAGCAAACCGCTAGTGTTTCACTATTCGCGTCTAGAGCAACTGTATTTACAATCAACACTTCTGGTGTTGGTGCTTCTAATCCACATGACTTTGAAACTGGAACACCAGTCAGATTAGTTCCACGTCCACGTTTTGATGTTGCTTCTGGTAAATATGTTGATGTAGACAAGCGTCTCGTCAGACTACCTAATGGTTTTGAGACTAACAAAACTTACTATGTAATTGCTCCTGGCAGAAGAACACAACCAGAAGATTATTCTACTACTACATTCTTTAATGGTAGTGATCAGACAAAACTGATGCTAGCAACCTCTAAAGAGAATGCTGCAGCAGGTATTTACATCTATGCTTCTGAGTCTGAGTCTATTGATGCTAACGTTGAAATTGATGTCTATCAGTTTATTCTTGATGAGAAGTATGATTTACACACATACAAATCTAAGTTAACTAATACTGTTAACGCTGGTATTGAAACTGAAGTATCGCATATCTTTGACGTTCCATTCTCTTCTGTAACACCACATGAGGTATTCATTAGAGCATTTGATGGAGAAGTTCTTCCAGATGTTTCTACGACGTATGCTAATGATAGCGACGTAGCAGTAACTGATGTATCAGATGCTAACTTCGGTAAGATTAATCCCAACAAGTCATTCTTTGCTCGTTATCAGAATGATAGAGTCTTTACGATTCACAAGACTCATGCTGATGCTATCAATAATGTATTCCCAATTACATTTACAGCAGGTCAAAGTGCTGGGTTTAGAATTTTCTCGAACAAGCGTAGAAGTCCTGTAAAATATGATCCAGGATTTAGTAACGGTCTTATTACTACTGGTAAGTGGTTCATTAACTGTAAGGATGAAGGATCAACTACTGTTCCACAGTCAATTAGAGACGAAAATATTTTCTGGAGAATCAAGCAGCAAGATCTATCAGATCGTCCAAGATCTACAGATATGTGGTTCACTCGTCTAGAAGATGAGCGTGAAGCAAATGACAGAACATACAAACTACGTTATGTTATTCCTAAGTATCTTGAGAACGCAAGAGATCCTATCAACGGATTTGTTATCAAGACAAGAACTGATGACACACGTAAGTTAGTACCACAAAAACTTCTCCTAAAACCCGTTGCTGGTACTGTATATGGTGCTCGTTTCAGCAACCCAGTTCAACCAAATGAATTTATTGGATTCACTGATACTGATTTCAGTACTGCTGGATTGAATACGGAAAACTCATACGATCCATACAAGAAAGATCAAACAGGACAGGGTATTGAATATCGTGCGTTTGCCAAGTTCTCTTCTGGTATTCAAGCAACTATTCAGTCTGGTCGTTATGTACAAGATCAATTAGATCCAACAATTAACTATCTTGAGTTAACTGTATATGATCATAGTGTCGATACACTGAATTTCCCTGGTCTACGAAACGAATCGTTTACTACGGTTCAGATTAATGCACCTCAAGGTGGATCATTTGTAGTTAATAAAACTGCTAGTATTGTTGCTAATCAAATTGAATGGACTGGAAACTCTTCTGGTCTTGCTAATATCCATGCCTATTACACAATTGGTGGACTACATTACCTAATTCTGAAAAATATTCGCGGCGGAAAATTAGAGTACTCAGAGTACACTAATACCAGATTCACTCAGGGTAGTGTTTTTGCTGACATGCTTAATGATCAGGATTATGGCAAATCGCTACCTCTAAAAACACTAATCGCGAAAAAATATCCTGAGTATTATTACAAGCAAAACGGCGCTAACGTTTATACTATCACTCCTGGTGATCGTATTCAAGATGACGCTGGTATTGAATACTATGTTGAGAGTGTTGAAGATGCTGGAATTATTGAAGATACGTTCTATGTCTTCAGTTATGAAACTCTACAGCGTAGAATTGCTGGTCAGCAAGACGGTATCTATTACTTAAGTTGCTTACGTGGTAATATTTCACCATTCCCAACTGGTGCTGGTGTTGCTGAAAACTTCAAGAAGTTTAACTTCTCGCAACCAGTCAGTGGTTTGTATCCTCTTAACTATAAGAACGATCCTCTTTGGTTCCAGAAAGCAGGCACATCAACACAAGAACTTAATCTTGCTTCTCAGTTGCTTGATCCTCCTGCTACAATTTCTGCTGCTGACAACTATGTTCATGGTCTTGTTACGACTAATGACTACAAAAACTCTGTAACAAAAGAACTAGTTCAGGATCTTGTATTACAACCAGCATTTGTAAATAACACATATTCTACTGGAAATAATCAACTCCAAGCACAAACTGGTAACGCAACCTCTGGTTCTGAAGATCGTAGAATTGCGATTGTTGGTGATAGCACGGTAGTTTCTGATCAACGTTACTATGTTGAACTTAGAAGACCTTCTATTGCTCGTGCTGGTAACCATACGTTTGAGTATCTTGGATTCGGTCCAGGAAACTACTCTACTGGTCTCCCTGCGCGTCAGGAGATCGTCTTATCACCTACTGAGGACTTCTACGCCCAAAGTAAGAAAGAGGACGCTGGTATTGTCTTCTACACGGGTCTAAACTCCAACGGTGATCTTTATATTGGTAATCGTAAGATTAATGCTATTACTGGTGAAGAGACATTCCTAGAAAGAGCAGTTCTTGCAGATAGTGAGGATGAAGATGAAGATGTAGGAAACCTAGTCACATCATTCGATACTCCTGTAACGTTCAACCAGAATATTACAGTTGTTGGTGGTGATGGTACTCAACAGAACGTATTCCAATCTCCTTTGATCGTTTCGGTTCAGGATAATGATCTAACTGAAGTAAGAGACTCCTTTACTGTTCGTTCTAACGTATCAAGTATAGATCCTGTTACTTTAGATGAGCAAGATGAAACTTTAGATAGAACTAATTTCCAACCACCAAATTCTGGTGATGTTAGAATTAGTAAGAATAGAGTTAATGCTGCTGTATTTGGATTTAATTCAAGAGGAATGGGTCAGAATTATCAAATTCAGACTCATATTACTTCTGGTGTTCCTTCTAATATCACACCAAACAACTCTGCTTTAGTTTCGTCTGGTGGTAGTAGATTACTTTCTCCTCAATTCGTAGATTATAGTGGTGTTGCTGCTAAATCTGGTGATATCCTCCTAAAAGGAAAGCAAGTTGGAAGAACTGGTTCTTTGGGTTGGGTTTATGCAAACTACTTCGCACAGATTCCTACTAACAATATCTTTAGTATTGAATTTGATGGTACAAACGTAGTTAAACTTACTTTTAAAGATGAGTTTGGTGTAGACGTTACCAATGCCGGTATTGGAATTACTAACGAATCACAAATTAGATTCAGAGATTATCCAGATTCTAGATTTAACTCTACTTGGACAGTCTTTAGTCCTAATGGCGATGCGTTTAATTCTACCAATAACTACGTACATTTCCAAATTTATAATAATATTAATATCGCAACTGTTTCTTGGAAAGGTGCTGGTGGTATTACTGATGTTGCTCCTGGTGTACCAGTACCAGCAGTTGACTTCTCTAATTCTAGTTGGAAAGAATATGGATTAGTTGGTGCTGAAGTATTACGTGCTAACACAGAAACTATTGGTGACTACAAATTAGGTATTAATACTGTTGCTAGATCTTCACATGATGATTGCTTAGACGCATTTAGTTCTGATCAAGTTCTACCAAGAGCTAACTTAGACATTGTTGGAACAACATTCATTAGTGGTAAGACAATCAATTCTTACTTAACTGAGTCATCTACAATCAAGACTGAAACTAATCAGGACGATGCCTTCTTGGTTGGTGGCGATAGTGACAATCCAAGTGATAATGCTACGTTCAGAGTGATGACTACCAATAATGGTAGAGTTGGTATTAACACTGCGGTTAACGATACAATCAACCCATACAAGAGTCTTGATAAGACATTTGTTGTCGTTGGTGATGCTAGGATTCATGAGAATCTAGAGGTTACAGGTGATCTTGAAGTTAATGATGGTGACCTTACAACTACAAACAATGCATTCAACTTCATCAATCAGAATGCTAATATTCTAAACTGGGCTGGTGAAGGTCAGATTCTTAATCTGTTGAACAACTCCAGTGTTACTCAGTCAATTAATATTGGTAATGCTACTGGAAATCAGACTTTATTAGTAGGCGAGGTTGTAAGTAATGGAACGATTAAGATCCACAGAAATACATCTTCATCGACAGTAGATATTGCTACAGTTACTAATGATGTAACTTCTACATGTAATATCACTATGGGTGGAGCATGGGCAACACAGTCCGATACTGCTTCATATTTCAAGATTGGAACTTTCTACACAGGACTTTCTGGTAACCTTGAGATTGGTACTGGATATGGTGCTGGAACTAGTAGCTCTAGATTGTTTACACAAACAAGAGTTGCTAATCTATTTGATGGCGACCAAACAAATACTATTAACTTCGCAACAAACGCAACCACGTTACAGATGGGATCTAGCGGTGGTACTACCACCATTAGAAATACTTTAAATGTTCTTGCTTCGGCAATTGTTGAAGGTAATATTAGATTAGACGGTGGTTTAAATGCTGGTATTATTGAGATTGGAAGAGGTAGATTTGGTACTACTAGAGTAGGACATCAAGTTGGTGGAGTTGACAATCCAAATATCGACTTCTATAAGTATGTAACTACTGGAAGAGTAATTGATACTGCTGGTGTTTCTGCTTGGGGATCAAACACATTCTTGGTTGCTGGTGGACAAATCGCTGCTATTGATAATATTGTTAATAATGGTGAAGCAAATAGAACTCCTGGAAACTATGCTTTCCTTGAGGGAACTTCTGATGGTGCTGGTGAAGGAGCATCATTTACCGTTCTTGTTAGATTTGACAAGACAATTGATATTTCAATTGATAGTCCTGGTGAAGGATATGCTAATGATGAAACAATCACCATTACTGATGCTCAGTTAGGTGGTGGTGGCGGTGGAGATCTTACGTTCCAAGTAAATGGAACTAACTCTACTGGCAATAACTATTACTTACCAATTAGTACTCCTTCTATTGTTGACTTCCAAGTTGGTCAACTACTTCTTCTTGATCGTGGTAGTGCATTTTCTCCTGATAGTGTTGGCAGCGGAGCAAATATCTTAACTGGATTAAGAACTGAAGCAGAAAGTGAAATTGTTAGAATCACTGGTATTGCTAACGTTGCTAATCCTGCTGATCCAAATGGATACAGATTAATTGTTAATAGAGGACAGGAAGGAACAGGAACTTATACAAATCACCCAGATGGTTGTGTAATTGCTATTCTTGATAAGCAAGCAAATGCTTCATACATTACTGGTTCTGACCTTAATAGTGATGGTCAAATAGATGAACCAATATCTGGTATTGGAAATGGATCCGGTAATGTAAGAATTGGTATTGCTGAATTTGGTGGAACATTAACAACTGCTGATTTCTTGAGACTATCACAGAATGAATTTGTTTCTGTTGTTGATTTAGTTTCTACTTCACCACAATCACTAATTGTTAATGATGGTGGTGATCCTGCATCTGATACATTCAGGGTTGAGTCTACAACTGGTGACACATATATTCTTGGAGATATTGCTGCTGGTATTGGATTTAATAAGTTTACTGTTAATTCTGTAACTGGTAATACTTTTGTTGAAGGAACTCTAACCACAGAAAATACACTAACGATTAATGGTTCTACGATTGAGAATCAGCAATTCTTCACTATCACTAACGGTGGTGCTACTGGAACTCCAATCAGAACAACTCTAGAAGTTGATACCGCAACTGGCGATCTAACGATCAACGGTGGTGACATGAACTTCTTTGGAACTGATGGCACTAGTCCACGCTTGACATTTGATAACTCTTCTGGAGACTTTACTGTATATGGTTCGTTCTCTGCTTTAGGTACAGGTGTTTCTACTTTTGGTGGATCACTTGATATTGACGGTGGAATCAACCTTGAGTTCCAAGAAGGAGTTGGTAGAACGGCAATTGATTCTAAGTTTGAAATTACAAACACAGATGGTAATAGCATCTTCCAAGTTTCAGATAATGGAGCATTAAGAGTTGCTCAAATTGACAATTACATCACCAGTAGTGGTGGTCGTAAGTGGGAGTATATTGGTGATACTGCAGTAACTTTAGACGCTAATGTTAATTACTTTGTTAACTGTAGTGGTAATACTCTTTTGAGATTACCTCCCAATCCTCAAATGGGTGATATGATTCGTATTATAGATATAAGTGGTAGTCTTACATATAATCAAACCATGGTTGTTAGAGCACCTGACAATGCTAAAGTTCAGAAAGAAGTATCAAATACAGGACAAGCACTATTATCGGGTATTCAACCTACTGAGACTGCTGGTTGGAACGGGGGTGAATTAATTGTACAAACACCTAATGCTGCATTTGGACTGGTATATGCTGGACAAAGCGGAATTGCTGGAGCAGCTGGTGCTGGTGCCCTTGCCGGTTGGTACTTAATGGACGTATAAGAGATGCCTTTTTATCAAGAAACAAGAACCATGAAAGGTGCCGTCATTGGCACCATTATGCCATGGACTGGAGCTGTCAGTAATATACCAAAAGGTTGGATTATTTGCGATGGATCTCAACCACCAGCAAATGAATATCCTCTACTTGTACAAACAATTGGGGATAGTTATAATGGCGGATCCGACGGGAACTTGGGGGGAGGATTTCCAGCATATACCGGTAACTTTACTCTTCCAAATTTGGTTAGTGGTAAAATGTTAATGGATATTGAAGAATCTTATTTTGGTTCTTTAACTGATGTTAGAGATAATGATCCCTTTGCTGGTAATTTAATTAAACCATATATTGGAACAAATACAGATAATGGTATCAATGTCTCCTGGAACAATGTAAACACTGATGTCATTTTCTCATTAAATGAGAGAAATGGATATAGTGGTAATATTGCTGGCAATAAAATTATTGACGGTGAAGGCGAAAAGTCTATTTTTATTGGTGGTCGAAAATTGGGACATACGCATATTAGAGGTCATAGTCATAGTGGTATTTTTGAATCACTTAGTGGAGCAATGGGAACTGGTGCTGCGGGTCCTGGGGCAAGACAGCCAGGAAAAGGTGTTATTCCATACGATAATATTACCGGAACGTTTAACTATGCTGCTTTTGACCAAGCACCTGCGATTGCTGGATCTAGATTTGATGATGGTGAAATTGACAGAATGCGAGTTGGTATTAGTAGATGGACAAAAGATGGAGTTGAGTTAGCTGGACCAGAGAACTGGGGATCTTTTGGAAGTTTTACTGGATTTGGTTCTGGTGATGAAGGAAAAACTGTAATGAGATGTAATAGTGAAAATCCTCCAACTAATTTATCTCCACAGAAAGTTGCGGGAACTTCTCTTGCGTTGAAAGTAAATTATAGCCAACCAGTTTTAGGAAATATTTCTGGAAGTAGTGGTGGAGTAAATTCCGTGCCATTTGCTCAGGGTGGTGGTAATACTATAATTCCAGAAGGAGTCACTAATTATTACTACGATGTGCCAGCTGCCGGAAATTATGGTCTTTTATTAAGTAATCCTGGATCTAGTTTTGAAACTGATACTAGTGTAGCAGCACAGGCAAACGTTATCGCTCATGATCACGATCCAATAACAGTAATTTATGATCAACGTAGTTTAAAACCACAATCTAGATTGGTTGCTGATGTCAATATTCCTGGCACCACAAATCTTGATAATACATCAAATGTGGGAGTGTTGACTATTAGCATGAATACTAGCCAACCATCAATGACCTGTATATACATCATCCGAGCATACTAAAATGGCAAATTATACATACGAAAGATCAAAATATGGTGGTTGTGTTGGGAGTATTATTATACATTCAACACCAGGACTTTCTTCTAGCAATGATCCACTTTCAGCGCAGTTTAAAGATGATATTCCAGCGGGATATTTAAAATGTGATGGTTCTGTATTAAATTGTAAAGATTTTTTAGCATTATCTAAAGTTCTTGGAGTTGGAAACGAGACTAGATTTAAAAGAGAAGCATCAACTGTGAGAGATGCTAATGCTCTTACTGGGGACTTGGGGCAGTTTCAATTACCAGATTTGGGATCTAAAGTAATTGTTGGTGGTAGAGGATCAGGAACATATAATAATGATTTTGTTGATAGAGATGAAGCATCTGCTGCTGTTACGAACAGAGTTGGTCCTCAAATTGAAGTTATATGTAATGAGGGAAATGTTATTAATACGACATATTTGGGTAATGCTCGTGTTACTGCTAGTGGTGCTCTGGATATGTTAGGAAGTCCCAGATATGTTTTGGAAAGAAATACCACAGAAACAGAATTGGAGATTGAAAATTTTCAAGGTCACTTACATAATTCAAATCAATCATATTTAAATTATTCTACTAGACATCTAGTTGGTGGTGAAGGTGGTAAAGATGGTGGCACGGCTAGTGGAAATAGTGGCGCTGGAAACCAACTTGATTTTACTGCCACTGGTGGTAGAGAATCTATTCATGATCACAGAGTTACTAGACCCACAACATATACTCATAACTTTACTTATTCATATTCTGAGCAAGATATCGATATGTCTGGAGTTACAGCAAAAGTTGATGTTGATATATCAAATCAAGAGAAAATTGATCAGTTAGTTACGCCTTTTATTCTTGTAGAATACATTATTAAGTTTTAAAAATGACCCAAGATTCTAGTTTCACAAGTAGATCTCCTAATACTTCGGGTTATACCGGCACCACCACTAATGGTGCATGGTCTTCTTTTATGAACGGATATAATATTGGGGGTAATGACCCTGGTGGAAGTGGAGGTGGCTCCAATAGAACATTTTATTGGACTATTACCTTCTCAAATTATGGCAGACAAATATTTTATGCCAATGTAGATGATGTTGGGGCGATTTATATTAATGGCAACTATGAAATGTCAATGGGTGGTTTTAGAAGTCAAAGTGCAGTTACTACCGCAAATTACTATGGTCCGGGTACATATACTCTTAGTGCTACTGTTATTAATTCTGGTGGTGGACCTTGGGGTGTTGCTATAGATTGGATTGGATTTTTTCCTCCCCCACCTGTTCCTGGATGTACAGATCCCCGTGCTACAAACTATAATCCAAGCGCAGATCTTGATAATGGAACTTGTACATATCCCACACCAGGTATTACTTTAAATTTTAATCCTACTGCTATTCAAAGGGGATTATCATCTACATTAACTTGGTCAGTCAGTAATTCTACATCAAGAAGTTTAACTGGTCAAGGTAGTGTTGGAGCAGTTGGTAATTTGCCCTATAGTCCCACTAATAGCATTAGTCGCACTTTAACTGCAGATTATTTTGGAATTACGAGTAATTCAGTCACGAAAACTTTAACTGTTTATGTTCCACCTATTTTTAATATTTCTACTAATAAGACCGAAATGATGCTTACAGATACAGCTAATATTTCTTGGTCTGTTAGTGGTGATGGCGGTGGATTAAATTGGACTCCTATTTTAACATGGTTGTCTGGCGGTCTTACTAATGGTAATTTAACTAGTAATTCAGACGTAACTCCATCAGATACTACAATATACACAGGTCAAGTTTCTGGTGTAGGTGGAACTGATACAGGTACTGTAACTGTTATTGTTTATCAACCAGTACAATTATCTGTAGATCCTCCAACTAGTTTGGTATATAACAACCAGGGAACTATTAATGTTACAACAAAATATGCTACAGATTCTATAACGATAACACCAACATATAACTATGATTATGTTGGATCTACTACAGGATCTGTGGTTAATTTGCCTGTCAATAATGCTGCTGATATGGGTGGAACCGAATCTACTACAGGATATACTACAACAATACCTTATAATGACAGAGGACCATTAAGTGTTTCATATGTAGTCAGAGCAACAGGTAAATTGGGCAACTTCCAAGAACAAGTAGTTAGCTTTCCAATTATTATTGACGATACTCCAGAGAATCTAAATATTCCAGAAAGTGAGGATTTAATAAAAGATCAAACACCAGTTGTTTCACCTGAGGTAGAAATTTTATCTGAGTTAATCTTGATTGATGATGTCGATATTAAAGTAGAAGTTAAAAGTAACTATCCAATTCAAGTTGACATTAATCAAGATAATGATTGGACCGATGTAAGAGAGATCTAAAATGGCAGACTTTCAGCAAACATTTAACAGCAACGGATCAGTACAAATTCCAAGTTATGCGATTAATATTCGTGTAGATATTGCTGGAGCTAGCGGTGGTGCAGGTGGCAACGATGCTAACGCCAGTCGTGGAGAAGGTGGTGCTGGAAGAAGAGCAAATATATATTTTCCTAATCTTACTGCTAGAAGATTAGATTTCTATCTCGGAAGTGTAGGTGGCGGCGGCGGTGGAGGTGGCAATGGTCCTGGTGGTAGTGGCGGATCATCTCTAACTGCTAGTGGTGGACAGGGTGGAAATTCTGCTGATTATGGATCTTCTGGCGCTGGTGGCGGCGGTGGTGGTGCTAGTGGTATTTTCGATACTTATAGTAATACATGGGTTGCTGTCCTTGGTGGCGGCGGCGGTGGAGGTGGCGCTTCGTTGGGGAGATCCGCCACCAATGGTGGCACTGGTACTGGACTATTAACAGGAAATCCAAACAATCGTACTGTTGGTGGTACTGGTCAAAAAAATACGACTGAAAATGGATCCAATAAGAGTGGTCCTGATGGCGGCGGTGGAGGCGGCGGCGGTGGTGGTTGTGTTGGCGGTGCCGGTGGTGCATATGGCGTTGATAGTAACCGAGGAGGTGGCGGCGGTAGTGGCGGTCAATCTGGTTATAATAGCACTTATTGTAGTTTTAATTCCAATTCAGGATCACAGCATTTTGGTAATGGATTCGCAACTGTTTATTATGACATTGCAATCCCCACAATTAGCAGTTTTTCGGTAAATCCTACAGCATTTAAACGTGGAGAATGTACTACATTATCTTGGTCATCTACAAATGCGTCGAGTGCTAGCATTAATCAAGGTGTTGGAGCAGTTGGTGTAAATGGAAGCACTGTAAATTGTCCCACCAATACTACTACTTACACTTTAACTGTTTTTGGAAATGGTCTTTCCGCAACAGCAACAGCAACTGCTACTGTTTACGTTCCACCTATTTTTAGTATTTCTACTAATAAGACGGAAATGATGCTCACGGATACAGCTAATATTTCTTGGTCTGTCGTTGGTGATGGTGGTGGATTGAATTGGACTCCTACATTGACGTGGTTGGCTGGTGGTCTCACTAATGGAAATTTAACCAGTAATTCGGACGTAACTCCATCAGTTACTACAGTATATACTGGACAAGTTTCTGGTGTTGGTGGAACCGCCACAGGCAGCGTAACCGTTATTGTTTATCAACCAGTAGAATTATCTGTAGATCCTCCAACTAATTTATTGTATGGTAATCAAGGAACTATTAATGTTACCACAAAATATGCTACAGATTCTATAACGGTCACACCAACATATAACTATGATTACGTTGGTTCTACTACAGGTTCTGCTGCTAATTTATCAGTCAATGACAGTGCTGAAATTGGGGGAACCGAATCCACTAATGGATACACTACAACAATACCTTATAATGACAGAGGACCACTAAGTGTTTCGTATGTAGTTAGGGCAACAGGTAAGTTAGGTAATTTTAAAGAAGAGTCATTTACTGTACCGATTATTATTGACGATACTCCGGAAAATTTAAATATTCCAGAAAGTGAGGATTTAATAAAAGATCAGACCCCTGTTGTTTCACCAGAGGTAGAAGTTTTATCTGAGTTAATCTTAATTGATGATGTTGATATTAAAGTAGAGATTAAATCAAACTATCCAATTCAAGTTGATTTAAATCAAGATGATGATTGGAAAGATGTTCGTCAACTTTAACATCATAGATAAATACTAACACTGGGATACACTGTAAGAGGAATGGCATTTTCATTTGCACCAAATAATGAACCACTTTACGTATCCGAAGGCGATTACGTTCAGTTTAAATTTAAAGCGCCACCTAGTTGGAATACAACGCAAACAGTTACTATTCAGGTTGGCGATCTTGTTCAATATTGGTTAATCACAACCATTCCTGAAGATTTCACACCAGATCCATTTCCACTACAAGGATTTGAAGATGCTGAGTTGGATACTTTGTATACTTTTGGTGATGGAAGTAGACCAGGTGAAGTGATACCTACTATCAGTGGATTAACACCAACAACACAAGCACCTGTTGCTATTTCTGGTAATGTTCCAATTCCAAGTGGAGCGTCTATTACTGATTATGTTGCGCTACGTATTGATTATAATGGTGATGGAACATGGGATACTGGATGGATTGCCGCTGATGGCACTCAAAGTGTTGAAAATGGTGCTAGAATTCAGGTAAGGGGTAGAACTTCTACTTTCTACACTCAGTTTATGAATATAAGTTTGGTAATTGGAACTGCCAATGAGACTTGGAAAGTAAGGAATGAAGCAGTTCCTGGAAACAATGCTATACCATTTCCAGATTTTACAGACTTAGATCCTGTTGAAGTAGATACTCTTATCTATAGTGAAGTATTAAGAGTACAGGGAATGAATGAGGATGGATCTATTAGTCTTAGTAATGGTGGAGAATATTTATTATCTTTGACTAGTAATACATCTACAAATGCTGATGGATATGAAGTATTATCTGGTTCTGGTTGGGGTACTAGTGGAACTGTCAGTAATGGTGACTATTTACAATTGAGAGTTTTAAGTCCATCAACTAATTTAACTCCAAAATCGACGGATTTGTCTATTGCTGATGATGCCAATGGATCAAATTGGACTGTTACTACAGGAGTAGCATCTGATACTACTCCGTCTAATTTCTCATTTACAGATCAAACTGGAGTTCTTACAGATACATTAATTGGATCAGATCAGCAACCTGGTTCTGGCATCACTGGGTTAACTGCTGGGTTGTCTGTACCTGTGGAGGTTGTTTCTACAGATTCTAGTTTAGTTCGTGTACAGGTTAATAATGGATCTATTGGTGTATTCCCAACATCTGTACAAAATGGCGATAAATTATTCATCTATCTACAGTCTGCTCCCACATTTAATGCAGTTAGGGAACTTCAGATCAGTGTTGGTGATAGAGATATATCAACATGGACTGTTATAACAGGTAGTGGACCAGATAGTGACGCTACATTTAATATTCCATCAAATTTAATTAATCAAATTCCTGGAACATATGTAAGTAGTTCTCCGGTTACTGTTGCTGGCATTAATGTACCTATTACTATTAATGCTACAAATGGATCATTGATTTCCATTGATGGCGATGCACCAGTTACTGGTCCTAGAACGTTTGATCCCAATGTAAATACTTCATTTACCGTGGTAAGTTTAGTACCATCAAATCTTAATACTACACAAGGTACAACAGTAACGGTTGGAACAGGATCGTTAAACAACCCTTTTACGTGGACGGTATCTAGTTATGCTTCAGCACCACTTCCAGCAAATAATTTAGGTGTTTGGTATAGTAAGAAAGTTGAAAAATTTGATGGTTATCCAATTGGCACTGTATTGCCAATTTTAAAAGATAATCTTGGAACTTATGGTGATCTTGATGGATCTCTTGGTGATAGATATCCTGGATTTATTTCATGTGATGGTAGAGCCTTAGATACAACACTATATTTCATGCTATTTGATGTTATTAAATACACTTATGGTGGGTCTGGTTCTAATTTTAATCTTCCTGATTATAGAAACAGAAGACTATGTGGTACTGGACAAGTTGATGCTAGTAGAGGTAATTCGGTTTCACAACCCATATCAAGTGGTGGATCTATTTTTGGTGTTGGTAATGAAGGTGGATTTTGGTATTTTGATAAAGTAGATGTTTTAGGTACTGATCCATTAGAGCAAATTCAAGGAACTGGTACTACAGGTTTAGATAGTGAGTATTTTACTCTTGGTACAGTAAAATTAGCGGGATTGGAAACAGTAACAGACGATATTGTATTTGCTATTGTTGGTACTGTTGTTGGACAGATTGGTCCATTAGAAGATGTTCTTGTACAAGCTCCTCAACATGATCATGCTTATCTTGCTGCAGTTGTCGATGGAGATGGTGGAGACCCTCTTATACCATGGGGTCCACCAGCTGGTAGGGGTATGTTTGGTTATGGTGGCGAATCTACACAAGAAGGAACTGTAACTAATAATCTTAATACACAAGCAGGACTATGGGAAGATTTCCTGGAAGATCTTGGTGGTGGTAAATTTAAGGCAGAACTGAACAAATATTATGGAGATGGATTTAATTTACGACAATGGGCACTGGAGAACTTACAAACAGGAACATCAGAAGTTAACTATGAAGTAGACGGTGGTAGTTTCCCACTCTTCTATGTTTCAAATGCTGTTTCTTTCAAAGATAAAGATGATGATGCTACAACAGAAGTTGATTTTATGACTTGGTGGTTATCTCCAGCTAGTGGTTTGAGTGGAGCAGATTTGAATACTATAGCAAGTGGTGCTAACGAAGTTGCTGCTATCGTTGATACAGAACCTCTTCGCTTTACAATTGATAGTTACTTACCAGTTAGTGGAAATACAAATAGTCACAGTCATTTCTTAACGCTAGATCCCATTCAAAATATACAATCTGATTTTAGTGGTGGCAATAATAGTGGCGCTGGTACTCTTGCGGCACCAGATGGATCTGGATTAGGAAATGGTGCTACTTCTATTAATTTAATATTCAACCAAACTGAAATCTTTATGGATATGACAGACGCTATATTTACATGGAATAAAAGTTTTGCCAAACCATTTCCATCTGTTACAATGGAACCACAGATACAAGTTCCAATTATCAACCCTTTCCACAAGACTAAATATATTATCAAAGCTTATTGATTATGTCATCATTGCCTGATTATAGACCACATGAATTGATGTATGATAAAAATATCACCCATTGTGAATTTGACGATTTTATAGGGGTATGGAAAAATTTCATGCCTCGTCCCTTATGTGAAGAAATTCGTGAATTTGTAGACAATCAAATTGATCAAGCATGTGTTGTCAATCCAAGTCTTAAAATACAAGAATATGGCGCTCCTGATCATGTGATCAGGTCCGAAGATGTATATGGTGGACAATTAAATCGAAACGATTTTGCGATGGTCATGAATTATGCAAATAGAGATCTTTGCTTAAAAATCAATTCAATTTTAAGATGTTGTGTAAAACATTATGTTTCAGAATATCAATCTTTGATTAAAACAAAAATGATTTCTTCTGATATTAAAATACAGAAAACTCCTCCTGGTGGTGGTTATCATCTTTGGCACTATGAAAATTCTGATGAGACACATGCTAGTAGAGAATTAGTCTGGATGATTTATCTTAATGATATGCCAGATGGTGAAGCTGAAACAGAATTTTTTCATCAAAGACGTAGAATCAAACCTACTGCTGGAACTGTAGTTATCTGGCCAGCAGGATTTACTCATACACATAAAGGAAATACTGTACTTACTCAAGATAAATATATTTTGACAGGATGGTACATTAAACGTAATTAACTCTCATGGAACAAAGAATCGCTCTCATACAAGTTGATTTTGCTAATAATACCATTATAGATGGTGCTTCTGCATCATCTGGATTTAAATTGCTTGGAGATTTTAACGGCAAAAGATATAAAATGGATGAGGAAATTAAGAATAAGTTTCTTAATACAAAAATTTCTGAGTTTTGGCATACCGACAAAGATTTACTTGAGTATTTTCAATACTTTAATGACGATACATATTTCTGTCAAAGAAAACGAGTGAAGTATGATTTTAATACAGAGAGTACATATCTTCAAACTTATAAGTTTACTGGTGCCAGTTCTCAAGAAGCAAAAGAACTATATGAGTTAATAGATACTTTCTTTCAAGTCGTACAAGAAGTAAAAAATGCTAAGGTCAATGAGGTAGTTGCTGGTATTGATCAAGAAGCAGCATTTTTTGAGCAACGTCAGTTTAAATTAAAAAGACAAAAGCGTGAAATGTTGAGTCTTTCTGATTGGAGAATTCTCCCTGATATAGAAGATAGTTATGAAGGCGAGAAAGACGCTTGGATTACTTGGAGAAAATGGATTAGAGAACACTCTACACCAAGTCCTGCAGACTCAGAATTTCATAACTCTGGATTGGAATACTTTAAGTATACTTACAATCTTAAGTTTCCAATTGATCCGATTAAGTATAGAAAGATGTATCCGGAAGGTAAATTGGAAGATGGTGTAACTGATGCTCCAGTATTCATGGATATTAATGATACAAATCAGTGGGTAAAACATGATTCTCAGGCATCTACTGACTTCTTTAAGAATAGAGAAGTTAACATGTTTAACTTAGCGCAAAGAGGAATAGCTCCAACCAGAAAAGTTACTAAGAAAGTACTAGATCTAATGAAAGAGTTGAACATTAATGAAGACGTGGAAGTTGATTGGACAAATTACTTTGTTGATGAAAATGAACTATGATATATGAGATTGATTTACTAAATTATGAACAACTAACATATATCAGTCAATATTTTAATTACTTAACGTTCAAGGATGGTAAGATTAGTAATCCATCTGCAGATAAATGCTGCCAAACAGTATTTGATGGACCGGGACATTATGATCTAAACATGTATTGTCGTGATATAATATTACGTACAGTTCCCTTACATGTATCTGAAATGTCGCAAATATATTTTGTAAAATATGGTGTGGGAGACAAATATGAAGATCATTATGATGCTAATCCATGTGGTGGTGTGAGATCAGATTATAGTATGACTTGTTTTCTCAATGATGATTATGATGGGGGAGAGTTGGTGATAGAGAATGGGAGAAATATCAAATTATCTAAAGGCAAAGCAGTGTTATATCCAGGAAATCTATTGCATCGTGTGAATGAAGTTAAGTTTGGGACTAGAAATGTTTTTATTGGATGGATACAGACACAATGAATGATATTATACAATATAATGATTTTTTTTCTTTTAATGATGTTAGGAAGATACAGTCTAAAGTAGAAGAATCTAAATGGAGATTTGGTCATGGGTCACATGTTGACAAATATAATAGACCAGATAGTATTCCATTTTGGCGTATGGATTTTTTAGAAGATTCATATTTTTCTGATTATCTTCTAAATATCATTAGGGAAAAAACCCATCAAGATTATGATCTATATGATGTATATGCTAATGGTCACACGTTTGGTACTCAAGGAGAGTTTCACGTTGACTGGTATGAATCGAATGGTAGAACTCTAGTATACTATGTAAACCCTACATGGAGACCAGAGTGGGGAGGAAAAACTATATTTCTCCGCAATCAAAATGAATTGGAATATAAAAACCCTATTCCAAATTCTGCTATTCTTTTCCCCGGTGAAATACCACACATGGCAGAGGGAACATCTAGATTATTTACTGGGTTGAGAGTAACTGTTGCTTGGAAACTAATACTAAAATGAACTCATCTTACGACGCATTCTACTTTGATAATTTTATTGAGAATTACGCTGTTCTCAAAGGCAAAGCGATATTATATCTCAGATCGACTGGTTGGAATGCCAGTTCTGATGTAGATGCTATTAATGCCTCACAAAAACTGTATAAAGATATTCTTCCTACTGATCTGTGGACTCTTCTAACGAACTCTGAGCACGTATTTGTTGAGGTAGATGATTTTGATGATATGTTAAATTTCTTGGAGTCAAATCTACCAGATAGTCAGGAGAGTGTTACTACACCAGAAAATTACATTTTCTATTCTCTTGCTAACTCTATTGGTCAAATCGTAATGACAAACGAATGATGTTCTCAGATAACTTTCACATTGTAGAGAAATACAATGTAAACACACAAGAGCATGTTTCGACAATCGAGATGATGCCACGAAGATTTACATGTTTGGTTGATTCTGCATATCTTCCGGACATGGAATCTGATATGATTATCAAATTAAATAAATTATTTAATTACAAACAAAAACACACAACAGACTACAACTACGTTTTTGACAAATATCTTTATATTGAGCATAAAGATAATAATATAATGTCATATTATTGTAAAAATCCAATTCGATTCTCTACTGTTGAACATCCTATTGTTTGGAATAAATTTATTAGTGAGATTGGTAATGACAATATCTTAGATTTTAGAACTAAGATTAGAAGCATTACTAACAATCATGATGCGATGGAAGAAGTAATAATGGGTATGTCATATAACTCATATGGCGTCGTTACTCAAGTTTCTGTCTGGGATGGTCATTACAACTTTGATGTACCGGAGAATTCTTTCCTAACAGAATTGTATCGTCTTCTTACCAAAAGATATGATATTTGTAAAGGAGTTGTATCTCTATTGACAGATAGTACAGATATTAAATTACATTTAGCATTCAGTTATCCAGAGATTTTTGATAATGATGATGAATTGTTTTTAAACAAGACTGTTAAGAATACAAATATTGCTGATGGTATTCTTGATCTGCTCTCTCGTGAGGGTGGACTGGAACTTATTACTAATGAACAGAAAGACTATATCAGATCAATTTGCGTTGGTCAATCCACATTTGAATTGGAGTATATTATTGATGTTAACGGAAATATTAAAGATCTTTATGTCCACCAATGCCGTTTGAGACAATTTGAGGACTTGACAGTAGGTTGACACCTGTGCTATGGTAGCAGAGCGTCCGTCGAACCCCATGGATTGGAATAGTACCACAAAACACGAGAAACGTAAAGATGCGTTCTATATCTTCTATGAGAGCGTTCTCAAACCAGACTATCAGCTACGTCAGGACGCACATGATCAGCAATGCTATCATGAGTTGTTAGAATGGCGTAGTGAGATCATTGAATACCTTGACAAACGTCGTAATGAAGACTTTAATGAAAACTGAAATCAACTGGAAAAATGAGTATTCAAAACAGCGTAAAGATCGTATGCAAGATGCGATCGATGATTACCTCAACGATGATAAAGTATCAGCACGACAAACGTATGAAGAGATGCTATCTGGCGTCGATGATGTGATAGAATATCACAAGACAGCATACTGTCGTGCTATGTCTCTTCGAGATCTTATGACCGGCAACACTGCTCTTAACCTAGACCACCGTATTCCTGAACGCTACTAATGACTGAAGAAGACTTTAAACAAGCAATCAACAACATGTTGATGATGCAGAATAACAATGATTCTAACTTTCAGATTTTACAAGCACAGATTGACAATCTCCAACGTCAATTAAATCAGTTGAATGACTTGAAAGAGATGTTCCGTCTTCCTAAAGTAGAGAATCAAAATCGTCAACCATTTGAAGAGGTTGACGAGTGAAATTTACTCGTGGTATGAAGGTTCAGTATCACGCCACCACAGGGTGGGTAGACTTTATCAGTGATAGGTATATCACTATTTGTTATGTCGATCGACCTGACCCATCATGTCGTCATGGTCGTTATCAGTCAACTTTATGTGTTTTTCGAGAGTATTGGGATGAAGTACGCAGTTGTGTGGATGAAGAACAAGAAGAAGGGGCAAGCGAAACAGCAAGCGATCTTCTATAACTTAGATGATGCTAGCATGTGGGAACAACACATTAACAAAACAGAACACGCTAAAACTAACATCATCCCTATCTTTAGTGATCAATGATAGACACTTTTTCTGTGCGCCAACTTAGAATTGACGATCTAATATTAAATGAGATGATTGCTGAGTTGGACCTGATAGGTGACTGGAAGCAAGCATTAACTTTTAATCAAAATTCTAATTGGAGATCTACTAAAGTTAAGTTTATTGATTCATCTCATTACATTGGAGAACTTTGTTACGACAACGTAATGGATGTCAACCTAGAGATGTATAATTACGACATTTGTCAATTTGATAACAACCAGTTCCAATATGCACATTACAATGTAAATGATTACTATAAATGGCATGTTGATGCTATTGATACTAAGAAGATTGTTCGTAGATCTTCTGTCCGAAAACTCTCGTTTTCATTAGTTTTAAATGATGATTACGAGGGTGGTGTACTACAAATAGCAACACCACAAACACCAGACTCAGAAGATCCATATCATATTTTCTCTGTGCCTAAAAAACGTGGCACATTGATAGTTTTTTCTAGTCACATTTTACATCAGGTAACTCCAGTGACACATGGTATCAGAAAAAGCATCGTTGGATGGTTCACTGGTCCACCACTTCGTTAACTGGACTAGGGGGTTGACACAGACCTCAAACTGGTGTATATTAGGTTCATGGGAGAGGAAGCGCCCTAAAGACTCCACTGTACAACGGGCAATTAAGTCCGAGACATTCAAAAGTAAAAACAAATGAAAAAATTCTGGTCAGAAGTACTCCTTCTTCCTTTCACGACTAACTCTCAGGATAATCCTCTTCATGAGAATCAAGTCATGGCATTGCTTGACAAGTTTGGTTACAAATACGTTTGGCAACCAAATGGTCCTCAGAACTCTCCTGATTTCCGTGTAACTCTTGACAACGGCAAGACTGTTGACATTGAGTGTAAGTCTTCTAAGCAAGCATATCCCACATATAATGGTGGTTTGCCTAAGTCAGGCACTGTTTATGTATTCAGTTCATCCAAATACAACGAGACTACCATCTATTTTTCAGATGATGTAGTTTCTAATCGTAAGCGTGAATTGTTCGCTTGTCTGATTGCTGAACTTCAGTTAGTTCTTGACAAGTATCAAGCGATGCCAGAGTGGCAGGATGACAACCGTGGATTTAATTTTTACATTCGTAACATGTTCACTCAATCTGGTGGTTGGAAGCGTACCAACTATTTCAAGCACTCTGATCGTCAACTTTGTGAGTCTAATGTTCTCAATTTTAACTGGTAACTGCCAATCTGTTCTCTCCACTTATGGGGAGAACTTTTTTCATTCTTGTATTACTGACCCTCCGTATGGTATGGGTATGGATCATTGGGATCATTCTGTTCCTGATGTAGACATCTGGCGTGAAGTATATCGTACACTTCGCCCTGGTGCGTTCTGTCTTGCGTTCTGTTCTCCTGAATTGTATCATAGACTCGCATGTAATGTAGAAGACGCGGGATTTATCATTAAAGACCAGATCATGTGGATGACTACCACCAAGATGCCCAAGTATAATAAACTTAAACCCGCACACGAACCCATTGTCGTAGCACAGAAACCGTACAAAGGTACGCTCAAGGATAACTTTGAGGAATGGGGATGCGGAATGATTGATATAACTAACACTCGTATTCCGTGGGATAAGAAACCTCCTACTGGTTGGGTGGCACAAGGTGCTAAACGTCGCACATTTGGTAAAGATGGTAAAACTACAGGTACACAGAAAGAGTATGGAACTGTAGATGCTAATCCTGATGGACGCTATCCATCAAATATCATTGGTGATGTACAACATGAGCATCAAAAGTATTTCTATGCTCCTCGTGCCACACGTAAAGAGAAGGGACAAGATAACGATCATCCTACAGTTAAACCCGTGAGTTTGATGGAGTATCTTATCAAAATCTATTCTCCCATCAATTCTACGGTACTTGACCCATTTTGTGGCAGTGGAACAACTGGCGTTGCTGCTCTAGGTATTGATAGAAACTTCATTGGAATTGATTCTGATGAGCACTATTGCCAAATCGCATCAGATCGACTAAGATCAGTGTGTCCTGAGACCCCTCCACAATCGCCCACAAGCGTCTTGAACCACTTATGACTGACCAGACTATAGAAGTGCCTCTAACGCCCTCTGAGATCCGATACGTGATGGATCTTATGGTTGGGTGTCCTCTCGGATATTCAACCGACTGTATGGTAAAGAATGGAATCAACGATGCTGCCCTTTACAACCAGTTTGAGAACTGTCTACCAAACGCGCACAGCACCCCATAACCGTGTATATTAAGAGAGTCAAAGGAACACACCACATGCAACTCACCACACTCGTCACCACAGTTGACTTCTTTCCTGAAGCATTCATCGCTGAAGAGTCTGGCACTGTCGTCAAGCGTTTCCAGAAGCGTGTCACATGGAATGCTAACGGTCTCAAGTCTTACAGCACTGTCACCATGCTCACTGCTAAAAATGAGTGGGCAGAGCGTATCGCTAACGGTGCTGAGGTAACTAACTACAACGTTGAGCAGATGCCTCGCTCTGAGTACACCCCGATGGCAGTTTGATGAGAGGTACAGGTACTCAGTTTCTCCTAAGTGGCATTATTGCCTTTGTCACTATCACATGCTATCTGCTATTCTTAGCACAGCGTGATGCCAAGATGATGAACTACTATGACTCAACCATTCAACAAGGGACTACACATGTTCACTAAAGACGACCACAATTTTCTTGATATGTTGTTTGGTAAGTTCACCAAGCATATTGACACTGATATGTTTGATCTCCATGATGATGACACTGCTGGTATGGATGCATTAGAACTACGAGCAGCAGAACTTGAGATGACTGTTGATGAGATGCTCCATGCTGATCTTTAATGACAGAACTACCATCTGATTTCCCACACTCTGCTCCCAAAGGTTTCACTTATGAGATTCATGAACATAAGTCCAACGTCGTTGGCATTTGGATTCGGAATCATGCTCGGTTTAGTTACACTAATGAGCCTGTCCGATCGATCTGGGGATTCTACAACACAAAAAAGCAATGTTACATTGCCCCAATTAACCACAAACGTCCAGGTAAAACTGTAGACGTAAGCAACACTACGGCATACTCTGCTATGCCACTACTCAAATCATTTGTATCAACTGACTAATCATGTCTATTTCAGAAGTAATGCTCGACCGTTGGATTCTTGAGAACATCGATGATGCTCAACCAGCGTGGGATATTGTAGAAGACTTTGACAAGGTGAATAAGAACTGGCGTCAGAGTGCTAGTGATGAACTATCACCAGAAGCATTGGATCTACTATGAATGAAACTCGATAGTAAAGCAAGAGTATTAGGCAGCGTTGGTGTTATCACTGCCTATTTTGTGATTCTTCATGTGAATGTGATCGCTGGTGTGATGTTGAATTGTGTTGCTGATCTGATTAGCATCCCATACTTCATCAGAACAAAATCATGGGATGTGGTGATCATGGTAGTCTTCCTATTCATGATCAGCATGTCTCGACTGACCACCTCGTGAACTGTCCACTGAACGCACACAGGGCATCCAAATGCCCTATACTATATTCATCAGCACGGGACACACCACATGACAGTCACAGTCGTCAAGCACTCACACTACAAGATCGAGGTCAAGACTATCGCGTCTCCACAGCACCCTATCACCTACTTCCGCAAGTGTGGCAAGTGTACGACTCACAAGGGCATGGAGAGGCAGATGGAGCGCATGGTGCAGGAGGCATGTGACGCATGGAGAAACTATGAGATCAAGAGTTTCACCGTCTCCCGTGTGCCAGCGACCGAAGTGCCCACCAACTGATCCACTGGGCACCAGATGCCCTATACTAAGTTCAACAAACAAACACACCATGCCTGCCACCGTCACCTTCGCTGAATACGCTGCCGCTGCTGAGGCACGTAATGACATCAACCAAGCGATCCTAGGGCACACATTCCGTCTCTGTCAAGCACTAGAGCAAGACTTCGTTAACGAGTCTATCCGTCGTGCTGAGTTCTTTGCTACCAGCAACCCTGATAACAAAGAATTCTATGAGAACAAGATTGCTGACCTTAAGGCTAACATTGGTACGTATCAGTTCAGTGTTGACACTGGTCGTAAGTATCACAAGGTGATGATGACTACTGATGGTAATTCACGTAGTGTTCACTGCTTCATTGATAAGAAGACTGGTGAAGTATACAAAGCAGCGAGCGTCAAAGCACCTGCTAAGGGAGTGCGTTTCAACATGCTAATCATCAAAGAGCGTGAATTCATGCTTGCTCATGCTGATTGGGCAGGTGGTTATCTCTACCGTAACGCACAATATGTCGCTTGACATTCAGTCCAATACATAGTATACTAAATTCACCCTGCTTTCACTCCCATGTTCTATCTCGTTGCTGCTGGTAATGCCTATGCGATGGATTCTTCTACGGATACCATGTATGGCATGACGTGTTATGATGATAACACGGTTGATATTGATGACTGCTATGACATTGCTTATGATGAAGTTGATGAAGAAGAGCAGGAGTATCTTGCTCACGTAGCATATCACATGCAACAAATTGCTAAACTAACTGAAGAACACACCAAACTCAACGAGGTCTTTGTCAAATGAACATGCTAGCAGATCACATCAAGGAATTTATCCAACCTTATCCAACTAAAGATACTTCTGGAGCATGGGAGATTCGTGTTCTTCCGCGTGAAGATCTAGACTATGATGGTGTCCAAAAGTATTGGCGCTTATTCAAGAAGTTTCCTAACGATTTCGCTGCTGCTGCTGTCTCTCTACTCCCTAAGGATGTAGAATTCATTCAATACGATCACCTCGCCAACATTCTCTTCGCTACCAAATCATGAGCAACTACA
>Ga0181392_1000078_pt1 | contig 31083 bp, 44 predicted proteins | sample 15SPOviralmetaG_FD_130083 | JGI IMG/M metagenome (GOLD analysis project Ga0181392, IMG submission 130083) | Marine viral communities from the oligotrophic San Pedro Time Series (SPOT) site, San Pedro Channel, CA, USA - 15 SPOT_SRF_2010-09-15 | ecosystem: Environmental > Aquatic > Marine > Strait... | reverse complement strand
CCCCAGCGCCCACGGCCCAGGCACCAGCAAGCCCGGACCAAAGAGCACGCTACGCGGCTATGTTCCCTAATGACACGGCCAGTGGTCTGATTAGGCAAGGCATAGGTTCGTTATCGTAACCAGTCCTTAACGTCCTCACCGAGTACTGCCGAAGCAATGTTGATTTTGTTTCGCAGTGCCGTGAGGATTGTCTCGTCTACCGTCCCAGGTGAAATCAAATCTACGTACGTAACGGACTGTGTTTGACCAATTCGATGTGCTCGGTCCTCTGATTGCAGTCTGATTTCTAAATCATAGCTGTTTGAGTAGTAAACCATCGTGTGCGCAGCGGTCAAAGTAATGCCGTATCCGCCGGTTCGGGGTTGCCCTACGAAAAATCTGAGGGGTGAGTCCGGGTCTTGGAAGCGGTTAACTATTTTCTGACGCTCATCTTGTGGTGTTTCTCCGTAGTACGCGGCCACCGAGTCTTCGCCATAGGCTGTGGATAAAGCTGTGGATATCTCTATGATGTCATGCGTCCAGGTAGCCCAGATGATGACTTTCCCTTGCGCTTCTTCGATTACATTCATCAATTCAGGCATGCGGTTGTTCTTTAGCGCCTGGATAGGGCCGTCGTCAGGCTGTAAAAAGCCGCATGTAATCTGCTGCAAGCGCATTATCTGAGTCAAAACGCTGGCGGTTGTGGATAACTGCCCGTCTTCTAACTGAGCCAAAGCCAGTTCTTTCATCTCGTTGTAAACTTTTGTTTGTTCCGGCGTCAAAGGTACGTCACGTTTAGTGTAAACCTTGTCGGGTAAGTCTAAGCATTCGCTTTTGAGCACGCGGACTGAGAATTTGTCTAACTTTTCACTTAATTCTTCCAACTTTCGGTAGCCTACGATGTGCTGAAAGCTACGGTGGCCCATGTTTCTGCGCTGGATTACAGCGTAGCGGCCTTGAAAAGCATAAAAACTTTTGAATCCCAGGGCTTCTGGAGACAGAAAAGCGCACTGAGCATACAAATCCATAGGCGATTTAGTAATTGGACTTCCGGTTAAGATACGACGGAATTTTGACACTCGCGTCAAATCTAGGACGGTCTTAGTACGCTGAGCTTGGCGGTTCTTTATAGTAGTAGACTCGTCTATTAGTGTCATATTGTCCGGGTTACGCTCCAGGAACCTCTTGGCACTAGCCGCGCCTTTAGCTGTGCTGAGTGCTTCTATGTTCATTACTAATATATTTAGCGCTTTAGAGTCACCTCGTATCGCAACTTCTTTAATTTCTGCGGTATACTTCTTAGTCCAATTTGGCTGCCAGCGCACAATCTTGTATTCTATTCCTTCTGGCAAATGAGTGGGGAACTCTCCTTTGACCCAGTTGTCAAAGACACCTTTGGGAGCCAGAATTAGTGCCGTATCTATCTCCCCGTTCAGGTATAAAGCGCCAATGGTATCGATGGCAATCTTACTTTTGCCGGTGCCCATCTCCGCAAACAACGCGTAGTACGGCTCGAACCAGGACTTTTCCCAGATCTCCAACTGGTGATCATAAGGCTTCGTCTTAAATTTATAGTTTTTCATATTATCTCCTTGCATATCTAATATTATATGATTATAGTGTGTTCCTCAAGTGCTTAAAACGCACTTTAACCACGAGGAGAAGACCTATGACAAACCTGTTCGAAGAGATGGAAGCAGATCAAGCCGATGTTTCCGCGCTAGACTCTATAAATACAGAAGGCTTGCAAACTGTCGCAGAAATGGCTCGTGCCGTAACTGCGCAAGACGCATTGGTTGTACAGTTGGAAGACAGGCTTAAAGAAGAAAAGAAAAAGCTTCTTAAGCTTACCGACGAAGACCTCCCTGCCCTGCTCCATGAAATCGGCCTGACTAAGTTCGAGTTAGAAGATGGAAGCAAGGTCGAACTCAAACCCACTTATGGCGCGCATATAAAGGTCGATAATCGATCTCAGGCTTTTGGCTGGCTGCGTGATAATGGTTTTGACGACATCATTAAGAACACCGTGTCCTGCGTGTTCGGCCGCGGCGAAGATTCCCAGGCTGAGCAGTTCTTAAAGGTAGCTGCGGAACAAGGCGTTCATGCAGATCAAAAGGAGGAAGTTCACCCCTCTACTCTTAAAGCTTTTGTTAGAGAGCGTGTAGAGATTGGTGACGAGTTTCCTATGGACTTATTCGGGGCCTTCGTTGGTCAACGTGCAAACATTAAAAAAGGTAAATAATCATGACTAAAGATGTAGCAGAAAAGAAAGCAGCAGAAATAATTGAATTTGATCCTACTATGTTCGAGCAAGACCAGGGCTTAGGCCTTGAAAACATGGGACAAGAAGATCTTGCCCTTCCGTTCCTCAAAGTACTTAGTCGTCAGGACCCAACACTTGACGATCTTGAGAACGCTAAAGCCGGTGACATCTACAACACCGTGACCGGTGACATCTATAAAGGTAAAGAAGGGTGCCGTGTCATTCCTTGCGTGTATCAGCGACGATACATCGAATGGGCTCCACGCGGAACAGGCTCCGGTGCTCCGGTCAATATCTTTACGCCTGAAGAGCAACGTCCTAAAACAGAACGCAGCTCAGATGACAACCGGGAATACGTAGTAGGCGGTAATGGCTCTTACCTAGAAGAGACACATCAACACTTTGTTGTGATCGTTAACGAAGACAAGACCATGCAAACTGCTTTGATTACAATGAAGAGCACGCAGATGAAAAAGTCTCGTAAATGGAACTCAATGATTCAGTCTCGTGTTATGACTGGTGCGAACGGATCGTTTACTCCACCACGTTTCTCGCACGTTTATCATCTTAAGACTGTCTCTGAAGAAAACTCAAAAGGATCGTGGCATGGTTGGGAAGTCTCGTTAGACGGACCCATTAAAGACGCTAACGTTTATAAAACGGCTAAAACTTTCGCTCAGTCTATTGCGAAGGGTGAAGTCAACGTCAAGCATGACAACGAAGAAACAAACAGCAGCGACATTCCGTGGTAACCGTGGGGCGCTATGCGCCCCTTTCCCCGAGACAATAATATGGAACACGCAAAAACATTTGCGGGGATATTTGACGGCCTAAAGCTGGCTTACGGAACATACCGTATTGACCGGGCTGCTCCCAACGGGAAGCAGCAAGGCAAGGCCGGTGTAGTTAAAAACCCTAGGACGCAGGAGACGTGGGAAGGACACCTCTCTGGTAAGGGTGATGCTATAGGAATCATTCCGATCAATGAAGATAATAGCTGCAAATGGGGCTGTATCGACGTTGATCAATACCCGCTAGACCATAAAGAGTTAATACAAAAGATACGTAGGATGAAGCTGCCGATGGTTGTGTGTCGCAGTAAGTCCGGCGGTGCGCATTGTTTTCTTTTTACGAGCGAATGGATTTCTGCCAAAGAAATGCAGGAGACTCTTAAACATATTGCTGCGGCCCTGGGCTACGGCGGATGCGAGATTTTTCCGAAGCAGATAAAACTATCTTTAGAACGTGGCGACGTGGGCAACTTCTTGAATATGCCTTACTACGATGCTGAAGATGGTTTGCGTTACGGTATAAAAGACAACGGCCAATCGGCAACCCTTGAAGAGTTTTTTGAGCTCTATAATCAATATGTACAGACACCCGAGCAAGTCTCGGCTCTTACTATTGAAGATCAATCTGACTCTAATATTATTGTGAAGGACGGCCCTCCGTGCCTTCAGACTTTATGTACGCAAAGGATAAGCGAAGGCGGCAGGAATAATGGCCTGTTTAACATCGGCGTTTATCTACGCAAGGCATACCCGGACAGTTGGGAATCAGAGATCTTAATACATAACGCTAAGTATCTGGACCCTCCGTTGCCTCTTAATGAGGTCAACCTTGTAGCGAAGCAACTAGGCAAGAAAGACTACGCTTACAAGTGCAAAGACGCCCCGATCTGTGATTACTGCAATGCCGACGTGTGTAAAACACGGAAGTTTGGTATTGAAGCGGCAGTGTCGGGTGCGACCATCGCAAATCTACGCAAGTACAACTCAACGCCCCCGGTGTGGTTCATGGATGTAAACGGTCAGCCGCTAGAGCTGGACACGGATGCCTTAATGAATCAGATTGCGTTTCAGCGTGCGTGCGTAGAGCAGTTAAATTTCATGCCGAAGTCCGCGCCAAAAGCATCTTGGGAATCTCGCATCAATCAGTTATTGACCGAAATGTCCGATACCGATGGTTCCATTGTAGAAGTGTCGCAAGACGCTAGCATCTCTGGTCAGTTCTATGACCTGTTAGAAGAATTCTGTAATGACATGCAGAAGGCTGAAACTAAAGAAGAGATGCTGTTGCGCCGTCCGTACACGGACGAAGAAGAGAACCGCACGTACTTCCGCTTAAAAGATTTTACTGCGTACTTACACAAGAATCGTTTCTTTGACTTTAAGTCGCATAAGATTGCTCAACGTCTGCGTGACATAGACGGTAAATCTGTTTCTATTAAGATTAGTGGCAAGGCTACCCGCGTGTGGACGATCCCTGCATTCCAGGGTTACTCGTCAGCTATCAAGACGCCTAACTTAGAAACCCGGCAAGAAGAGGCTCCTTTCTAATGTTTCGTATCTTTGGACCACCCGGTACAGGCAAGACCACTAAACTATTGAACATGGTAGATCAGGCGCTTTCGAATGGGGTCAATCCCCAGGACATTGCGTTTCTTGCTTTTACTCGTAAGGCCGCTGCCGAAGCAAAAGAAAGAGCCGCTAAAAGATTTGACTTGGACCCAGACACAGACCTGTTTTATTTTAGGACTCTACATAGTCTGACGTACAAGATGCTTAACCTAAAAGAAAAAGACTTAATGCGTGGCCCACAGTTCCAAGAGCTCAGCGAACGCATTGGGTTTCAGTTAAACACAATTAAAAATGTAGACGTAGAAGACGGTAAATCAGGGATCACGGAACATCCTATTCTGTCGATCATTAACTTAGCTCGATTAAAAAAGACAGACCTTCGAACAGAGTACAACGCAAGCAACATACCTAACAGTTGGGATGAAGTTTTGTACGTGTCCGAATGCTATTCAACCTACAAATCGTCTAACCGGCTGGTAGACTATACGGACATGCTGAAGTTGTTTGTAGAAAACTACGATCGTATCTGCCCGCCTTTTAAACTGGCTTTCTTAGACGAATCACAAGACCTTTCACCACTACAATGGGACATAGCTCATGCCATCGATAAAAAATCCGAACGAATGTACTGTGCAGGTGACGACGATCAAGCCATCTACCGCTGGGCTGGGGCAGACGTTGACCACTTCATCAACCTCCCAGGAGGAAGCGAAGTTCTCAGTCAAAGCTACCGCGTCCCTGGGGCAGTGCATCGTCTCGCTGAAACCATCGTCAACCGTATCCATCACCGTTTCCCCAAACAGTACAATCCCCGAGAAGAGCAAGGAACCGTCCAGCGAATCTCCGACATAAGAGCTATAGACATGTCTCAGGGCTCGTGGCTCGTGATGGGTCAGGCAAACTATATGCTCACGGATATAGCCTATGACCTTAAGTCTATGGGTTATTTGTTCGAGCGTAACGGCGCACGAAGCATCTCTAATAGTTTATCCACTGCGGTAAACAGTTGGGAGCGCGTGCGTAAGGGTGGTTTAATTCACGTAGAGTCTGCTCGTATAATTTATAAGTACATGTCTAGCAACGGTGAAAGGATCAAGCGCGGTAAAAAAAGAATAGTGGGTAAAGACGATGACCTGCTTTCTTTTGAAATGTTAGTAGAAAACCACGGATTGTTAGCCCCAAAAGACATGGCCTGGTTTGACGCTCTGGATAAAATACCCGCTAACGACACAATATATATAACCGCTTTATTGCGCAGGGGCGAGAAGTTTAACGCCGTGCCTCGCATTAGACTGTCCACGATCCACGGAACAAAAGGCGGGGAAGCTGAGAACGTGGTTCTTATCACGGACCTGACTCGAGCCGCTATGGATAATCCCGGCGATGATCTGCACCGCGTATTTTACGTTGGTGTCACTCGCACCATGGAAAACCTTTTTATTATTGAACCCGAAGATTTCTCTAGAGCTTACATTTTATGAAAAAACAAGACTTCGATCCTATGTATTATAACGCCTGCTTATCATGCGGTGATAAGGAAGCAACTGCCGTAGTAAACGTGCAGAAAAACGAAAGACTTGGCTGGTACTGCGCTAAGTGTCAACATTTTTCAGAAGCGATACTCAGAGAGAAAACTTGGAGAGCCGCCAATGGCCAATAACAAATTACAGATGGCTATGTTTCCGCCACAGTCCGATTGGTTGCCGCCAGAGCATCCCTTTCCGGACGCTGTCTTAGAAGCAAAAGAAATAGCCATAGACGTCGAGACACGCGACCCGGACCTTAAAACGTTTGGTCCAGGCTGGCCAACTAAGAATGGTGAGGTAGTGGGTTACGCTATAGCCATACCCGGTTGGAAAGGTTACTTCCCGGTCAACCATCTTGGCGGCGGCAATATGGACGCCCGGCAAATAAACAAATGGCTTAAGAAAGTGTTTGAAGCGCCAGGCGATAAGATAATGCACAACGCCCAATACGACCTTGGGTGGATACGTGCTATGGGCTTTGAAGTAAAGGGACGTGTCATCGATACGATGTTGACCGCTGCGCTGCTAGACGAGAACCGTTTTAGTTACAGCCTTAACGCACTGTGCTACGAGTACCTGGGCAAGACAAAGTCTGAGCAGACGCTGACCGCTGCGGCTGTTGAGTTTGGCGTAGATCCGAAGGCTGAAATGTGGAAGTTGCCCGCTATGTACGTGGGCCCTTACGCGGAGGTTGATGCAGAGATTACATTAGAGTTGTGGAACCACTTTAAGAATCTTCTTAACAAAGAAGACTTATGGGACATATGGAACCTTGAGACAGACTTGCTGCCTTGCTTAGTCGAGATGACAGAGAAGGGTATACGTTTTGATGTAGACCAGGCCGAGCGAACGAAACAATATCTGATGAAGCAAGAAAAGGAAGCCCGACGGGATATTAAACGGCTTGCGGGTTCTGACGTAGAAATCTGGGCCGCGGCATCCATCGCTAAAGCGTTCGACAAGGTAGGCATAAGCTACCCTCGGACAGAAAAAGGAGCGCCGAGCTTTACCAAAACTTTCTTGAGCGAGCACCCACACGAACTGGCACAGTCTATAGTCAGGGCGCGTAACTTAAATAAAACCCAGGGCAGCTTCATCGACGGGCTAATTAAACACGTAGCGCGCGACGGTAGGATACACAGTCATATCAATCAAGTGCGTTCTGATCAAGGCGGGACAGTCTCAGGCCGCATTTCGATGAACAACCCGAACATGCAACAAATTCCGAGCCGTGATCCTACTATCGGGCCTTTGATTCGCAAACTGTTTCTGCCGGAAGAAGGTGAGCAGTGGGCGGCAATAGACTTCTCGCAGCAGGAACCACGCATCTTGACCCATTATGCCAAAGTGTTCGGCGACTACCGTAAGCTAAACATGCCGGGTGTCGAAGAGTTTGTTAAAGCGTACAACGAAAACCCCGACATGGACTTTCACACCATGGTAGCTGAGATGGCGGACATTCCCCGTAAACAAGCGAAGGTGATCAACCTGGCGATGATGTACGGCATGGGAGCACAGAAACTAGCGGCTCAGTTAGACATTACATTGGATGAGGCCAAGGCCCTAGTTAAGAAATACCACAACCGCGTTCCTTTCGTTAAAGGGCTGACCCAAGGCATACAGCGCCACCTCGAAGACCCACGCTCTCCAGGCTCTATACGAAGTATTAAGGGGCGTAAGTGCCGGTTTGATCTGTGGGAGCCCGATAGCTTCGAGATGAACAAGGCCATGCCTTACGAAGAAGCCGCCGCGGCCTACGGACCAACGACCCGGCTCAAAAGAGCTTTTACTTATAAGGCGTTAAACAGGCTTATCCAAGCAAGTGCTGCCGACATGACCAAGCAAGCGATGCTGGACTGTTACCGGGCAGGTAAGACGCCTATGCTTCAGGTACATGACGAACTGGCGTTTAGCGTTAAAGACAAGGAAGAGGCTACGAAACTATCTGAGATCATGACTAGCGCAGTAGATCTGGTTGTTCCAAGCAAATGCGACATAGAAATGGGCCCTAATTGGGGAGAATTTGTTGAAATTACTGTGTAGTATTATATAATCTCATACATAAAGGTTTAGGAGAATGGTTTTGGATACTAACAAATGGAAATCGGTTTTGCTTCCGCGTGAAGTGTATGACCAGCTATACATCGTTTCTAAAGTAGAGGGGCGCACGCTTAGCGGGCAGCTTAGGCTTATCTTTGATTACTGGGTAGGGGAAAACCTTAGTCAGAAAGACAAAGCATACCTTTTAGAAGAAATGGAAAACAAACGCATAGAAGAAGGTCGGCCCCGCCCGGAGTTTACAAGATGAGTAGCTCGATAGAAGAGGGTATGAAAGAGGCTCTCTTAAAATTAAAGAAAGAGATGGAATCTGAAAACGTTTCCAAGTCTTCTGTCGATAAAGCTAAGGTTTGGTCAGAAATGATTAAACTTAGAGAAGAAATTAAGGACAAGAATGAAAATAACAGTAGAGCTTGAGGATACCGATATAGAAGAGCTTATTGCTTTTATTCTTGAGTATAAAAAGCTAAAAGATAAGACTAATGGATCTTATCCTCAGCATTGTTCCAATCCAGCCAAAGAAGGTAACGATTAGCCTCATTCAACGATTCTTCACAATCGGTACACAGCATTAGCTCAACTACCGGCATTTTGTCGGTTTCTCCGTTTATTACCTCCACGTAAGCTAAAAACCGTTTATCGCAACGTGAACAGCAAAATAACTGCGCTTCGTCGTCAATCGTTGGCTCGTCTACCTCGATACAACCAATCTCTAATGGTATCAATGGGGATGTCATAATGTTTTGCTATCCATTTAACAGAGCGTTTTTCTACGTTTCGAGCATAGCGGACAGCCGTGACTATTTCAAAAGAATATTTTGCCGCGTGATGTAATTCCATTAGGTTTTCCTGTTGGTTGGTTAAACACAAATAATATAAGAAAATGATGTGAGTTACAACTTGATTTTATCTCTAATATCATATTTAATGTGTATTCAAATAAGGAGAAATATTACATGTCAGAATTAAAACCCGTTTTAAATAAATCATTTAGCGAGATTTGGAAGAAAGATATAAGAAAAATTGCAGATCTTCTTACGGAGCATCTGGAAGACCCGGAAATGTTATTAAAGACTCTTGCCAGTTTTGTACAAGAGGCGCGCAACGAAGGTTTTCCTAAAGATCCTTTTCACTAGGGGGAGTTGACAACGTTGGTTTAAGGCATTAGCTTCAAAAGGGTAGTATCCCTTGAGAAGGACGTTAGCCCGCGGTAGAGCGCACTCCCACGAATTGGCTCCCGCGGGTTTTTTTTGCCTATGCCTAGACAAACTAAAGTAAAGCCCGATTCGCAGGGTTCGCGATTATGCACTTCGTGCAACAAAGTTAAAACGTTATCCCAATTTGAGCATTTTAAAGAAGGGCAGATACGGGGCGTCTGTCGGCATTGCGTGACTCTGCAACGATCAAAAAAAACCTCGGCTACTCCTGAATCCTACATCCGGGTCTTAAACACGCAGTTAAGATCTCAGCGTCTCAAACAAGGCATCCAGTACGACTTAACTATCGAAGAAGTAATAGATCTCTGGAATGCTCAAAACGGCAAGTGCGCTCTTTCTGGCGTTCTCATGACCCATCAGAGAGACGGCACCTACGGCGACAAGAAGCCAAAAGAATTCAACGCCTCGATAGACCGAATAAATCCTAAAGGCCCTTACGTACGAGAAAACGTACAGTTAGTTGCATCCAGAGTAAATTTGATGAAGCACACCTTGGGTCAGGAGATGTTTATCTGGTGGATAAATAACATACATGAGTATTTTGACGGGAAAAATTACCCGTAAACCGTGGGATATGGGTAAAAAGCGCAAAAAAAACCCCACCAATGGCGGGGTTCAAGCATTTGCAACCAAAACAATCAGCATAGATTGTTAATAAGAATGAGAGAACATTCTCTCACCGCCTAAAGTACTTAAACCAAGCATTTGGGTCAAGGTTATTTTGCTCGTGTGTCTTCCAGTATTGGTTTAGCAGTTGGATTAAGCTGTCGCATTTATCGCAAAAGGTACTGCCTTTAGTGGCTCGGATCATCGCATGGCAAGATTCGCAAGGCTTTTTGTTGGTGATTTGTTCTTTTGTCATAACATTCCCTTTTCTTTTAAAAATAATCTGTTCGCTAAGTGCGCTTCTTTTACCGCTACTTTACTTTGACCAAAATAAGGAACGGCAAGTCTTTCTTTGATAAGGACGTCGTTTATCGAGGTTTTGTCGGTCAGGTTAATCGTTCCGAGGTATCGTCCGAACTTTCCTTTTTCTTTGGTGGTAAGTGTGTAAATTTCGCCGACATGCAGCGCTTCTTGGACAAACTTTTTTGCCAAGAGTCCGGCCGCTTTTTCCGCCTTGTCTCGGCTACGACACTCGGGGCAATCCAAACCAAAAAGACGGATAGACTCACCATGAACCCACAAACCAAACCCAAGATCAATATCCAATACAATGGAGTCTCCATCAATTACCCTCACAATCTTGCAGTTGTATTCATACATGTGTTTCAACCTCGGCTTTTGTTTTCATCAGAAGGGTATGTCCTTATCAAAGTCAGCTAAAGGGGTGGACGGAATAACAGGGGCCGACTCTTTCGCCTTGACCGATAAGCTCATAAACTTCTTACCGCTGCCCTTGGCTTCTTTTATCCAGGCGTTAAGCCAGTATTCCTGACCATTTACGTTAATGTTTCCGTTGTAATCGGAGTGCTTCTCGTTTTCCTTGCGCTCGTTACGAAAAAGCACACCCTTGTTAGTGTCGTCATAATCTGGCATTTTATTCTCCCAGCCTGTTTTATTTAATTTATTATAAGATTGCATACAAATGAAAACAAGAAACTTTACCCTTTTACCCGAATATAACGTAAAACGCGCCCAACAGAAAAAACTCGACCAAGACATCGCGACGTTTCTAACGAACGGAGGGAAAATTAAATACATACCCGTCGGCGAAACATGCGATTTCGGCATCAACGACAACGACTACAAGAAAGTACTCCGAGCAAAACAAAATAACTAGCGATCTATGAAAAAAACATGATTGCCTATCTCACGCGTTACAGCCATCCCAGAAGACCACTCAGGGGACACCTGCTGCGTGTGGTAGTGCGTGGCACCTCCTACTATGTCTAAGGTCATCGAAAGCCCCGCAACACGCATGGCCTTCACCCAAGCGCGATCGTCAAATACATACTCAGGCTTTCCGTCGCAGTAAAATGAGAATTGACACTTGTGCCTTACCGGTAGACCCGAGGCCCACGGCCCTTGCTTCACGACCAAACAGGCATCACTCGGGTATCGCGCGTCACGGACACGGTTTAATACTACGTTGCCCACGGCCCACTGGCCAAGAGAGCTCTCCCCACGCGCCTCGAAGTAAATGGCAAGGGCTATACACATAAGCTGTTCCATGGGGTCAGAGACTACTACAAAACACCGCTTTATATATATAGGAATTAAATTAGAAAAAATAAAAAAAAATAAAAAATAGGCGTAACCGGTGTAACCGGTGTAACTCTGGGCTAGAGGTCACGTATTCTGGGGACTTTGGTGGTTACACTAGGGCTACACTAGTTACACTAGTAGGTTTAGAGCCAAAATCTGTTATATACGAATTATATTGGTTTTTTTTTTTTTTTAATTTCATCTCTATATATACAGAGGGCGATTGTTTGGTAATATCCCACCACATGAAAACATCTACTTTAGCAAAAGCATCATACATTGATCCCGATAAGCCCAAACGTAAGGTAGGGCGGCCTCGAGTCAACGAAAACAGCCCTCTGACGCGTAAGCAAGAGATCTTTGTTAAGACCTTGGTTAGCCAAGATGGTCAAATAACTAAGCGTGACGCGGCTATCGAAGCGGGTTTTCCTGCCAGCTCTGCTCATCAACGTGCTTATGAGATGACCAATGCGTCTATCTGTCCCCATGTCGTTAAAGCCATCCAAGAGTTTAGGACGGAGTTAGACCGTAAATACGGTATTGATTACAGCCGCCATGTCCGAGACTTGCAAAAGATCAGGGATGCCGCGTTTGCGGATAAGAACTACTCTGCCGCCGTGATGGCTGAATACCGCCGCGGACAGGCTCAAGGGAACATTTACATTAATAAGTCTGAAATCCGTCATGGTACAATCGATTCAATGTCGAAAGATGAAGTGCTGAAGGCGTTAAATGAACTCAGAGGACAGCTTAATCCCGTGGGAGGAGACACCTTCGACCACGAAGAAGACGAAGAAGAAATCGACGGAGAGCGGCTTTTGGTTGCTGCTGAAGAAATCGATAGCTCTTCACAAGCCACAATGGAAAACGACTAGGCTAGAGTCTTGGGCTTTGCCCGGCGTGCCGGATGTCTTGATTACCGATACGTCTGGTCGTTTCCAGTTAATTGAGCTAAAGAACTGCAAAAGCAACGCAGTTAAACTTAGCCCCCATCAAGTTAGTTTCTTGTCTTCCCACTCCGATTCCTTAGTGTGGCTGTTAGTTCGATTTACCCCTGTTTCTGCCCCAGACCAATACTATCTATTCCGCGGAGACCAAGCCCCCGAGGTCAGTAAAAACGGGTTGCGTGTGGAGGCTCATTTAACTGATTTTAATCTTGAGCCAATATTAAGGTTGATTGATACACACGATTAAGGTATATAATTATATAGGAGGCGCACTGATGTTATTGTCTGACGCAAAAAAACAAATAATGAATTGGTTAAAAGAGGGTGTGCAGTGGCGTCGCGATATGGCGGAAGACCGCTATACAAAATGCTTAGACTGCCCTCATTTTCGTAAGAAAATTGATCAGTGTGCTAAATGCGGGTGTTATATGCCAGCTAAGGTTTGGTTGGCATGGGCAGAATGCCCTGAAGGTAAATGGGGTTCAGTTAAGGAAGAGTGAAAATGAAAGATTCTTTAGATGCAGATTTAGATCGATGGCAGGATGAACAGGACGAGGATTATAAAGACCCGTACGAACTCAAGCGCGAGCGAGACGAGTATTTAGCCGACAGTATGGATTATGAGGAAGAATAATGTTTCTGTTTTTTTGGTTAGAAAAGAAAATCCGTGGCGGCAGTATTGAGCAGACCCTTGAAAAAATGAAACAAGACCAATTAAAAAAAGGCTTGCACTACACACAACAATCGCATATAAAAGCCCCTCAACCCAACAAAGAAGAGGATACAAACTAATGTGTTTCTATGATGAAAAGACCAAAACCTTACAAGATCCGTGGCATGTGGATGATGTGCTTAACCAGAGACCCGATTTAAACGAGGAGGAAGCTTGCATTGTATTAGAGCATATCGCCAATAACTTTGATGCTAACCTTGGAATCAACTGGGACGTTATAGACAGCGCCGCTGCAAATATATTTCCAGAGGAGAACTTGAAATGATCAGACATAAATGGACGGTAACAGCGATAGATTATGCACCCACAGAAATTGAAGAGCTTGACTTTGATTTAAAAGAAAAGAGAGTCGCGGCACTCCGACATTGGGAGCGATGTTTTTTAGATGGGACGGTAGAAGACCAACACGCGGAATTTATAGCGGGTATATTAGCTAAGGCAAGGGAGGAAATAGAATGATTAATTATCGCGTTGAAGTGGTTCAAACTAACGTGTTTTACATCGAGGCCGAGTCGCCAGATCAAGCGCGAGACATCGCAACTATTGACCATATTTGGGATGAATACCAGACGGGCAAAAATAGTTATGACGTCGGCTTCAACATTACTGAAGAGCTGAAAGCAGGGGAGGATTTTTGCCAAGCCTGTGAAGAGGGAACCTGTAATGAATACTAAAGAGTTCTACGAATGGTTAGAAACTTGTCCAACTCACAAATGGGAAGTTAACGATGAAGGCGAAGGGTATATTGTCGTGTCATTCCCAATAGAAGAATACGAAGAGGAAGACTAATGCCTAAATACAATCATATGCTAGATATGGCGTTCGAGGTTATTTCTGAACAGGAAGACGGCAGCGATATAACGCCGGAGCAAATTCATTTAGCGATTAAAAAACGGCTTGCATCGCTCGCCGAGTTTAACGAATACGATATCGGCGGGGCTATAGGCCTTTGCGACACTTACGAAATTTAGAACGAAAGGGTAGAGGTTAATCAGTTGACACCACATAAAAAAACTATAATAATGGCCTCAACATTAACAAAACGGGAGTTTCAATAATGATGATTGTAAGCGATAGGCAGATCAAACTTAGCACTATGACCGGTAAACTCATCGGCTTTAAGGCTATAAACACTAACACTGTCACGAATGAATTTTGTCAGAAAATGAACAAAACCGAGTCTATCTGCGGATCATGCTACAGCATGGCAATGCTGCAAGGGTCGCGAAAAAACTGTCAACCCGCTTGGCAAAATAATAGCGAAGTGCTTAGCCAGGCATCGTTAACTGCTAGGCAATTGCCGGTGATTAATGAACGCTATTTTAGATTCCATGGTCATGGCGAGTTAATCAACCGTACTCACTTCGATAACTTGTGCCGCATTGCCGAGCATAATCCGGCGACGACTTTTGCGCTTTGGACTAAGCGCCGGAACTTAGTCAAAGGAAATAAACCCGCTAATCTTATTTTGATCTACAGCAACCCCACCATCGATCGCGTGATTAACAACCCGCCTAAAGGTTTTGATAAAGTATTTAATAACGTGGCATCGCCTAGGACTAACGAAAATTGCACGGGTCAACACTGCGCTGATTGTTTAGAGTGCTACCGCTTCGAGGGGTCATCTGTAATTATTGAGCGCGTTAAAATTAGGAATTGACACCACACAGAAACCGCATAATAATGATTGCTCAATCAATCAAAACGGGAGTTTAGAAAATGGATATACATTGCAGACACTGCGGCGAACCATGGGAAATATATACATTGCATGAGTTTAACGACTACAACCGCCGCGCCAAGTTATTCGCCAAGCTTGGCTGTAACGCGCTAATGGATGACGGGGAGAATACAACGCCGTGCAATATGCCCGTAGTGGATCTTGGAATAGCCCAAGCAAGCGCGGTGCTTCAAGACGACTCGCCGCACCCCGACGATTGGCTAGGTGCTAGTGATTTATTAATGATGCTCGAGGGCGGTTAAATATGTATTACATATCAAACTTCGAAAGCAATTGTGCTTTATCTATGGTGAAAAAACGCTTAGGCGACTTCAAAGGGGTTGAGGGAGAGCGTTACCACGTTAGAACCTCGAAGGGTTTACCTGATGGTCACGTTTCGGTGCCAGTTTACATTTTCGAAAAGGGCAAGCTTCGACGCTGTCCTAATCGTTCGTGGACTTTGTTTAATCTGTTTGCGTCACCCCGCTAATAAATAGTGAAATACCGCGCCGTGGGTCGCGCTCCCTTGTCCAATAGTTTTTTCCGATCGACGAAGCCCCGTGGGGCGTGGGTCGTCGAGCAAGGGGCGCGATTTTTGGGGCGTGGAACGCGCGCCGCGAAGGGGGCGCGTTTTTTTGCAGATTGGGGTTGATTGTAAGAGTTCTATGTGTAAAGATTCACCCTCCACACACTAACGGGAGTTAAGAAAATGAAATTGATAACACGAGAAATTGAATTGAAGCTTAAGAAAAACGCAACGCTGGCCGAAGACCAGCGCCGCCCCGTCCTTAAACTGTTTGGGGGCGGCGCTTGTACTTGGTTGATTAGCGAGAAAGAGGGCGATGTACTTTTCGGATTGTGCGACCTCGGGTTAGGCTGCGCCGAGCTCGGTTACGTATCCTTGAGCGAATTGGAGTCGCTTCGTTTTCCGCCGTTCGGTTTAGGCGTGGAGCGTGATTCAACCTTCGAGGCCGACAAGACCTTGAGCGAGTACGCGGCCGAGGCCTCGCGCCTAGGGATGGTGGCAGCGTGAAGGGTTATATTTGTTTCCACCAACCGAGCGGTCGGCGCGTCGAGGTTCGCGCCGATTCTTCGTTCGCCGCGCGCAATGAGGGCGCGGCTCTGATGAAAGTTAAACCGCTCGACGTCTACGCTATTTTGGCAGAAGACGAGAACGGTGCGGCTGTGGTTCATTCAACCGCTAGCCTATAGAACACCGGACTCCACGCCGGTTAATCGTGAGCCGTGGGCTGCGGGTTCTTTCCCGTTACCCGTGGCGCGCGGCACATGGTGCGCGCCCTCGCAAGGGGGCGCGTTTTTTTTATGCTTGCATTACACACGAGAATCGCATACTATTTACACGTGGGCGCAATTCAGCGTTCGCAATCGTGGAGATTTAAAGATGAGCATAGACACAGCAATTGAGAACATGATCGCGAGTTACATTGATGAGCAGGATTTTGTCGGCCGCACCGACGCTTCAATGGAGGCCGAGTCATACACCGACCAGTGTATCGGCGACATCCAAGATGAGATTGGCGTGCTTACTGTCAGGTTTGAATCCTTGGAAGAGGACTTGCAATCGTTGCTCGATAAGAAAGCAGCGCCCGCAGCCGAGCCAAACTTACTTCAGGAGCTGGCCGACTCGGTCGAAGTAAAAGAAGAGCCGCGCGCCGTGAACCAGATTGACTGGATCATGACGCCTAGCGATATGATTGCGGGTTACGATTCCAAGGCGATGCTCGAGAGTTATGTTCGGTCGTGCTTACACCACGACCACGGGGCCGAGATGGTTATTGCGATGGTACTGGCGACCGCGCGCAATCTGATCGACAAGCAACTGGAGAGCCAATCATGAGCCAAGTATTAGAAGGCGACGACATCATGCTGTTCTCGCTCATATCCCTCGAGTCCGCTTTGCGGCTCGAGGTTAAAACTGGGATGAAGATGAGCAGCGGCCGCACCGCTTATTCGATCGTGAAGGATCGATACGGATTGAAAGGAAGCAAAAAGCGAGTCCTCGAGCAGTTCAACCAGATAGTCAACGGACTGCGTGAAGAGCGCGGCCTCGAGGCAAAAGACTTGCAATCCACATAGCGATTGCATACAATGTATTCACGGTTGCAATTCAGCGGCCGTGAATCGTGGAGATTACAGCATGATCAAAAACACCGAAGTAAAGTACACTCGTCGTGAGGCTAAACTCATCGCCGAGATTCTTGACGCTGCGCGTTCAGAGTTTTACAAAGAAAAAGACGAGCGCGGCGGCTCGTTCAAGTACTTCACGGATACGGATGTCGAGCGCTTTCGTTCTATTTCTAGCTCGTACTACTCGAGCAAGGTCACCAGTCTGGCGCTGACACTGACCGAAGGCGATGAGGATTAACCATGGCATACTTGACTGACGCAGAATACGATCAAGCGGAAGTCGAATTGCTCGCTTCGGATTATCCGGAGCGAGCATGGTTATCTTCAAGCCGAGATGTCTGGTACAGCAATCCGTATTACACTGGCCCGCCAGTACCACACCCCGAGTGGGCCGGCTACGAAGACTAGTCCGCAGCCGAAACCAAAAAGCCTCGACACTGTCGGGGCTTTTTTTTGCCTGTGCCCCCTGGTCTTTATCCGGATAAGTGGAACGCTCGGTACAGCCCGCAGCCCTAGCAGAAATTTTCGGCCCCCGCAAGTCTTGCGCGCGCCCCCCTAGTGAAACGTTCCAGGTTACCTGGAAGGGGGGCGCGCGCATGTAGGAATAGAGTCCCGGAATAGAGGCTAGATAGGATGTTGGAAGGGAAGCTTGTTTGTCTGTGAGAGATTGTTGGGGGTAGGATCTGTGGTGCAGGAGCTTGGTCATGTTTGTGACAAACAATACAGCTCAAAAATATTATTAAAAAAATTTACAAAAAAAGTACGCATGGTATAATAATATCTCATAAAAAGGAGGCACAACATGAACGAAGATAAACCTTTGTTAGCAGATGGATTCGACGACGCCGTCTTGGGCCTGAGCCGTGGCACGTTAGGCTCGGACGTTGCGGTGTACAGCATAGACAAATGCATTCAAGTCCTGGTCAAACGAGATGGGATGTCGGAGGATGAGGCGATTGAGTTTATGAATTTCAATGTTTTGGATGCTTATATGGGTCCTATGACGCCTATGTTTGTGTACGAGATGGATGCTAATTTAATAAATGAGTATGCTGACACGCTTGGATAATCACGGCCCGCGGGCCACGGGGGTTAGTTAATGTCGCAATTATCGTCGTCTACGGACGAGCAGATTCTGAAGTTAGAGTTACGTTTGGCGCAGTTGGATCGTTTGGACGCGTGCCGGGGTGGTTTTTTAGATTTTGTAAAGGCGGTTTGGCCGGAGTTCATTGCGGGCGAGCATCACAGGATAATTGCGGATAAGTTGGAGCGTGTAGCGAGTGGCGAGCTTAAGCGGTTGATTGTGAACATGCCGCCTCGTCATACGAAGAGTGAGTTTGCGAGTTTCTTGTTTCCGGCGTGGATGGTTGGTAAGAATCCTGCGATGAAGATTATCCAGGCGACGCACACCACGGAGCTTGCGGTAGGCTTTGGTCGTAAGGTGAAGAATTTATTGGAGAGGGAGGATTACCTTGAGATTTTTCCTGAAGCTCAATTGGCGTCTGACTCTAAAGCGAGTGGTCGATGGGATACTGCTCGTGGTGGCATGTATTATGCTGTTGGTGTTGGTAGTAATCTCGCTGGTCGCGGCGCTGATTTATGTATTATTGACGACCCGCACTCTGAGCAGACCGCTATGTCTAACGCTGGATTCGATGATGCGTGGGACTGGTACACGGGCGGACCGAGACAGCGTCTCCAGCCGGGAGGAGCTATAGTTCTGGTTATGACACGGTGGGCGGAGAAGGATTTGACGGGGCAGTTGATACGTCAGATGGCCCGCGACCCTAAAGCGGACCAGTGGGAGGTGGTCGAATTTCCTATGGAGCTTCCTTCTGGCGATCCGGTTTGGCCTGAGTATTGGTCTTTGGCGGATTTAACGTCGGTTAAGGCGTCGATTCCTCCTGGCAAGTGGAATGCTCAGTATCAGCAGCAGCCTACGGGAGACACGAACGCAATTTTGAAGCGGGAGTGGTGGCAGATTTGGGAAAAGGACTCTGTTCCTAAGCTTGAGTACGTTATTCAAAGTTATGACACGGCGTTTAGTAAGAAGGAGACGGCGGATTACAGCGCTATTACGACATGGGGTGTGTTTTATCCGGATGAGGGGACGCAGCCAAACTTGATTTTGTTGGATTCTAAGAAGGGTCGGTGGGATTTTCCGGAGTTAAAACGGGTTGCGTACGAGGAATTCAAGTTTTGGGACCCGGAAACGGTGATAATTGAGGCAAAGGCCACGGGTATGCCTTTGACGCACGAATTGCGCAATATGGGAATCCCTGTGGTAAACTTTACGCCATCTAGGGGTAATGATAAGGTATCCCGTGTAAACAGCATCTCTCCGCTTCTTGAAAGCGGAATGGTCTGGGCTCCTGACACTCAGTGGGCTCACGAGCTCATAGAGGAATGTGCTGCGTTTCCGCATGGTGAGCATGACGACTTGGTGGATAGTACCACGCAAGCGTTGATGCGGTACAGACAGGGCAACTTCGTACAGCTCCCCACGGACGATTGGGAGACTGACGACGATTCACGGACCTTCCGTTACTATGGGTAGATAAGATGGGCACGGCCACCGATTTAAAAAAGGATACTATGGTATTGACCTCTCAGGGGTACATGCCATATAGCCAAGCTCAAAGTGCGGGTTTAGCCAACCAAGACGTGCAAGCCGTTATCGATGCAATGGCTTCCGATGCCCGACTTAGCCAATTAGAAGACAACGTCCCTTCCAACGTCGAGTTCACCGTTGACGACTACCTCAAAGGCATCGACGTCTCTGACGGCATTTCCACAGACGAAACAAACTTAGCGTTTGATTTATTAAGCTCTAACGCGGTAACCGTGGCCGACATAGCGGCCAAAACGGGCATTCCTGCCAGCGCCATACAAAGCACCTACGACACGATGGTCGCGGCCAACGCATCTCAAGCAGCGGCAGACCTAGAGGCTGAGATAGCCGCGGCCGACGCAGAAGAAAGACGGGTTACCGGAAGTTTGAACGAGTTCGGTGAAACGTATGCCGAGGAGCAAGCTCGGTTGGCTTTAGAAAGATCTGCGGCGAACGATGCGATAATGCAAGCAAACGCAGCCGATGCGGCGGCTTTGGCGGCAGAAGCGGCTGAGCGTAAAGCCCAAGAGGATGCCGATCGGGCTGCCACACAAAATGCGGCAGACAGTTCGGATGCGGCTGCCACACAAGCCAAAGACGATGATTTTGACACAAAGGTCAATGCCGCAGGGGGCGTGACTCCTGGAACGATAGACAAGGTCATAGACATTGCGCTAGAGGTTTATGGCGATAATTCTCGCGGTGTTGTAAAAGTTATTTCCGAGTCGCTTAAGGGCGGCTTGACCATGAAAGATCTTGAGGAAGCAACAGATCTTTCTGGAGAGGAAATTATGGCTGCCGCAAAAACCGCGGCCAACGACCCAAACAAGTCTTTAACGCCGGGCGAGATATTAAGCGGTGCCGCTAACACTGTTTACGATACTACAAATAAGATTGTTGATATTGTAGAGAAGGGGTTGGAAGTCACGGGCATAGAAAAAGTTATTGATATCATAGGCAATACGGTTTCTAAAGTAGTCGGATTAGACCCGTCCAATACTAAAAAAGTATTGGTGGTTAACCCGGTAACGGGACAGGTCACGGTTCAAGCGTCAAATCAACCTAACGGAGGTATTTTAGGCAGCCTCCCACAAAGCCCGTATGTCCCCATTGGCACTACAAGCGGAGGCACAACGTACGGGGTAGATGCTGAGAATGCCATAATAAATACTGTTTTAGGCAAAATCATAACTAAGGGTGGTCTGGATCAAGGCGACACAACAAGCATAATAGGTGCCGCAGTCGAAGAAACTCTTGGTATTCCTACGGAAGTGACCGTAGGGGTAATAAAGGACGCCGCGGATTTAGCAAAAGGCGCAGCAAAAGTAATAAAAGACAGCGGTGTTCTTGCAGGGAGCGGTAGTCGTCAAGACGATGAAGAAGCGGCAACTACGGGTTTTGAAGTAGTCACCGGCGGAGAAGGAAACGACACGATTACAGGCGGTACTGGTAACGACACGATTACAGGCGGCACTGGAAACGACACCTCCGTTTCTGCGACTGACGGATTGATGGGTCCTTTTCAATTAGACGAGGACGGCAATACTATTGTAGACACGGGCCAATCTAACACTACGATTACAGCAGGCACTGGTAACGACACGATTACAGCAGGCACTGGAAACGACACGATTACCCGTGGAGAAGGTGACGACACGATTACCGCAGGCAGCGGCGCAACGCTTTCACTTAACGAACAGACAGAAGTGGTTTGCGGAAAAAACCAGTACAAAGATTTTGTTACAGGTCAGTGCGTAGACATACCGTGTCCAACGTCTGGCGATGTGCGGAACAAGAACGGCGACTGCTATACACCTGGCCCCACTGGCCGCACAGCGGTTGACGAAGATTTAACGGTTGCGGATGTAACCGCAAACACGCCTTGTGATAACGCGGATGAAATAAGAGACCCCGTAACTTTAGTCTGTGGGAAGCCAACAAGTGGTCAAACTAAGGTCTGTCCTAAGGGAACAAAGCTAGCGGATCAAACTGTAGACATAAACACGGATTGCGGGACAATAGGCGGTCAAACTAAGGTCTGTCCTAAGGGAACAAAGCTAGCGGATCAAACTGTAGACATAAACGCTGACTGCGGAGTGATAGACGACGATAAAACGGTCGTCATAGACGGAGTAACTAACGTGGTTAATTACGTATGTAAAGAAGAAGGCGCTGTATATAACCCGGTTACGGAGAGGTGTGAAAAAACCACTACCACCACTATAGATGACGTAACTAATTTAACGGAAGTGTCCTGTTCAGCCGAAGGCGCTCAATACGACGCGTCAATGAATAACGGCGCGGGCGGTTGTTATATAGACAACAGCCGAGTAATAGACACTGTTACGGATAGAACTCAAGAGGTGTCTTGTTCAGCCGAAGGCGCTCAATACGACGCGACGATGAATAACGGCGCGGGCGGTTGTTATATAGACAACAGCCGAGTAATAGACACTGTTACGGATAGAACTCAAGAGGTGTCCTGTTCAGCCGAAGGCGCTCAATACGACGCGACGATGAATAACGGCGAGGGTGGTTGCTATATAGACAACAGCCGAGTAATAACGGAAACCATAGACAGAACAAACATTACAACTGAATACGTTTGTGAAGAAGGCGTTTTAGATACGACAACAAATAAATGTGTTAACACTCTTACCGGAGACGTGATAACCAATACCATTTGTAGGGACGGGTCTGCCCCAGATGCTGACGGAAATTGTTTAGTAACAACTTTCGGAAACGCGCTAACCCAAACCGTGTGTGAAACAGGCACGTGGGATGAAACGCTTCAAAAATGCGTAAACACCGTTAACGGAAATGTGATCACCCAAACCGTGTGTGAGGACGGGTCTGCCCCGGATGCTGACGGAAATTGTTTAGTAACAATTACTGGAGACGTAATAACAAACTTTTCATGTCCGGAAGGAAGTTATGAAATTGAGGGCGTTTGTTACAACGATGTGACCGGAGAGGTTGTCGAAAATACGGTTTGCCCCGCGGGTCAAACGCTAAATACAGCTACAAATTTATGTGAATACACTAAAGTTTTATGTGGGGCAGGCTTTACTTTAAATATATTAACGGGTCAATGTGAACCGGACGAAAGTGAAGAAGTCGAAGGAGCCACACGCCCCATTGTTCCACCGGCTTCGTTAAATCTTGCGGGCCGTGGTGATTTTGTTGGCAGAGACGACGTTTTGGTAGAAAACCTGGGCGACGTTGGCGGAATTTATTCCATACTTCCTGCGCCAGTACGTGAGTCGTTCTTGGCGGACCGTAGACAGCAAGACATTCGCAACGTAGCGGATACGGTAGGTATTCAGCAAGGTGGGGGATTAGAGCAAGATCAGGCGGCAGTAGATAGGTTTGCAGGATACGCAAACGCATTTGACGTAGGCCTCCCCGAGCTTTTGGACATTTCTGGCGTGACACCTGGCGACGTGCCTGCGTACGAAGACAAGTTTAACGTCCAGTTCCCTGTTACAGGAATAGCTCCGCCGGTTGCCCCGGCGACCAGCATTTCGGATGTTCGTTACGACCCGACCTCTTACGTACCTACGGCAATGGCTCGTGGTGGCGTGGTCGAGTCGGAGAGCGGGATAGAATCTTTGTTAGATCGTCGTCAGAGTGCGGTTAACCGTATGTTAGCGAAAAGGGCAGGATCTTATTTTGGGCAATAAAAGTTCTCGTGCTGCTCTTTTTAAAAGAGTTTACGCCCCTCCTGGTTTTTCAGAAGGCGGAATTATTACCCGAATTATCAACGAGGGTGCGGAGCGTCTTGGTTTTGACGATGAGCGCCAATTAGACATCACTCGTGAGGCGGTAGAGTTGACTAATCAGATGGTTGACGCCGGTCTGGTTGACCCTCAGTTTAAAGTTAAGCTGCGTTTGCCTACGTCGGGTGAGCCGTCTACTCGTCGTAACACGGGCATCGAAGGTGACGAAGAAGTCTTTAATGCCGTGAACCATGCTCTGTTTTCTTACCATGCAGGCAAGAGCCCTCTGGCACGTGCGGGTTCGCAGGCTAAGGAAATCTACCAGGGCATACGTCTGGCGGCCGCGGGCAAAGACTCGGGTTCCGAGAGCCTTGACTACTTTAACAACATGTTTGGTTTTGATTTAGCTAGGCAAGGTTTGAGCCCGGACGAAGCTAAGAGCGCGATTATCGATAACATAGCCAATATTGATAACAAGGGTGCGCTGTCTCGGTTGCAGGCGGGCGAGCCTTTGATTGCGGGTAAAGACCTAAGCCGCACTGCGGAAGACCTTCGCGGCGGCGGTCCTGACGTAACTGCCTTTGACGTACTTGCGGGGGTGCAAGGTTTTCAGGACGGCGGTGCGGCGTTAGATCCGTCTGACCCGCTTTACATCCAAGAGGACTATCGTCCCGAAGTTATGTCGGACATGGTTCGCAGGGAAGTAAAATTTGACGCCTCTAAGTACCCTGTGGAAGAAGAAAACTCTTTAGACAACGTAATGCAACGTATTAAAGACATGGGCCAAGGCTTTGCGGACATCCCTGAGTTTGTCGGAAACTATCTGGTGCGTCCGGATGAGCGTGGGATGCCGTCTTTTGTTTCACCCTATGAAGTCGGTCAAGATATGATGGATATCGGCACAGGTATGGCCACAGGTATCCAAGAAGACCCTACAGGTTTTATGCTTGATATGGTTCCAGGCGTTTCAAACGTTCGATCTTTTATGGATTCAAACGCTTTGTATGAGCAAGCCACCAAATTAGATAAATCCGGAGATCAAATAGGTGCGGCTAAAGCACGGTCTTTGGCGTCCTTCAGCATGACGGACGTTTTCAACCCTGTTCCGGGTAGCCGAACAGCCATAAAAGGCATCATTGCGGGAAAAAAGGCGCAGAGAGCTCCCGAAAAATTAAGCGACAATAGACTAGATATTTTAGAAGAGACGCCGGATTCTGCGGTAGAACAAGAGTTGTTTAAAGAAAAAGGTTCTTTTGTAGGGGCCAACGGAGAGCGTCAGTTTGAAATAGACACGTCTCCGGCTCAAGTAGACATGGGCGAAGTTTCTATGATGATGGCTTACCAATCTACTAAAAATCTAAATAAAGTATTAGATTTCCCGGAGCTTTTTGAAAATTATCCGCAGCTTGCCGGTGTAAAAGTAGAGCTAGGCTCTGGCAATTTCACCGCTCAATATCTTCCTAGCGAAAATAAAATAACATTAAACCCGTTTGACTTGGACCCTAATAACAAAGTTGGTTTTACTTCGGCAATTCTTCATGAGACGCAACACGCTGTACAGAACATAGAAGATTACTTACGTCCCGAGCTTTTTAGGGAAAAAGAAATTTCTTTTAAAGAGTACCGGGGTTTGCCAACGGAAGTTGAAGCAAGAAATGTACAGGGCCGTTTTTCTGACTCAACTCTAAGAGACTTGCCTCCAACTTCGACGACTGACTTAAAACCCGAACAATTCTCAGACGTTAGAGCTTTACGAGACCGAGTCAACGAACAACGTTATAATGAGCTCATGGGACTCGATGAGCCTCCCGCAAACATTCGTAACCCAAGTCCTGAAGAATTAATGCAAGAGACTATGGAAAGAATTCGTCAAAGATCTATTAACCGTGAGAATGTTCCACGTGGAACATCTTTGCCCGAGAGCAGACGTGTTGACCCGTTTGAATCTCAGGCCGATACTCGTTACAGACAGAACAACCCTAAAAGGTAACTAAGATGGCAGAAGGTGACAACATAACCTCGATGGTAGAGCGTCGGGAAGACCCGATAGAGCTAACTATTGAGGATCAGATGGACATTGCCGCGCCTAACTCTATGGAGCGCATGCCTAGCGAAGGTATGGACGTAGAAATCATAGAAGACGAGGAAGGTGGCGTAATCATTGATTTCGATCCGTCTATGCGAGACGTGGACGAAGGCGACTTTAATCGAAACCTTGCGGAAGAAATGGAGCGAGGCGAGCTGGGGGCCGTGGCTAATGAGCTAGTGGCTGAGTACGATTCAGGCAAGGCTTCGCGACAGGATTGGGAGGACACCTACCGAAACGGTCTGGAGTTGCTTGGTTTTACCTACGAAGAGCGAACAATGCCCTTCAGAGGGGCCACAGGCGTCACACACCCGCTTTTAGCAGAAGCTGCCACCCAGTTCCAAGCGCAAGCGTTTAACGAGCTACTGCCCCCTGACGGCCCTGTACGCACGTCTGTGCTAGGTACACCTACCAAAGAAAAAGAGCAACAGGCCCGACGGGTCAAAGAATTCATGAATTACTACATTACTAACATAATGGAGGAATACACCCCTGAATTCGATCAGATGTTGTTCTACTTGCCCTTGGCAGGTTCGACTTTTAAGAAAGTCTACTTTGACGAGTCTTTAAACCGCGTTGTCAGCAAGTTTGTTCCGGCGGAAAACCTGGTTGTGCCCTACGAGACAAGCAGTTTAGAGAGCTGTCCGTGCATTACTAACGTCGTTTCCATGCCGTTAAACCAATTGCGCAAGCTACAGGTGTCTGGTTTTTATTTAGACGTACCTGTGTTGCCCGGTCAAGACACGGGCGATGAGCTGACAGACGAAATGGACAAGATCGAAGGTGTTCACGCGTCTCAGATTAGTCACGATGTGACTTTGCTAGAGTTTCATGCGGAGTTAGATCTAACTGGGTTCGAAGATGTAGACGAATCAGGTGATGAAACGGGTATTAAACTGCCGTATATCGTTACTGTGGTCGAAAATAGCGGAGTTGTGTTGTCCGTTCGCCGTAATTACGCCGAGGACGACGAAGAACGCAAGAAAATTCAATACTTTGTTCACTACAAGTTCCTTCCTGGTTTTGGTTTTTATGGTTTGGGGCTTATTCACACAATCGGAGGCCTGTCTAGGACGGCCACAGCGGCTCTCAGGCAGCTCATAGACGCCGGTACGTTGTCTAACCTACCTGCTGGCTTTAAAGCGCGTGGAATGCGTATAAGAGACGATTCGGACCCACTGCAACCCGGAGAGTTCCGAGATGTAGACGCGCCAGGCGGATCGATCCGAGACAGCCTGATTCCGTTACCGTTTAAGGGACCGGATACTACACTATTTCAGCTCTTAGGGTTTGTAGTAGATGCAGGAAAGCGCTTTGCTACGATTACGGACCTAAAAGTCGGGGACGGTAACCAGAACGCGGCGGTTGGCACGACAGTGGCTATGCTTGAGCAGGGTAGTCGAGTGATGAGCGCGGTTCATAAGCGCCTTCATTACTCTATGCGCCAGGAATTTAAGCTTCTCACCCGCGTAATGCACGAATCGTTACCGCAGGAATATCCTTTTTCTGTTGCAGGTGGTGATGAAACCATCATGGCGGAAGATTTTGACGACCGAGTAGACGTAATTCCGGTTTCTAACCCTAATATCTTCTCTCAGGCTCAGCGCATTGCTTTGGCACAGTCTCAGCTTCAAATGGCGACTCAAGCACCTCAAATGCACAACATGCACGAGGCTTTCCGCCGCATGTACGAAGCTCTGGGGGTGAAAGACGTAGATAAAATTTTGAACGCTCCAAGTAGCTCAGAGCCCATACCTAAAGATCCCGCGCAAGAGAACATTGATGCTCTGGATAGCGCAAGTCTTAAGGCGTTTGATGGTCAGAACCACGATGCGCATATCGTTTCGCACATTTTGTTTAGTGCGTCTCCTATTGCGGGTCAGTCTCCCGCTATCCTTGCTTCGTTGCAAAAACATGTAACAGAGCATGTTAAGATTAAGTCCGAGGAAACAGCTATAATGCAGTTTATGCAGCAAAGCCAAGGACAACCTCCTACTGACGATCAAATGCTTGAAATAGAGATGATGATTGCTCAAAACATTGCTCAAGAGTTACAAAACGTGCGTCAGTTGAGCATGGACATTGCGGGACAAGGACAACCCAAGCAACCTCAAGGACCCGATCCTTTAATTGCCTTAAAAGAGAAAGAAATAGGCATTAAAGAGCAACAAACAATGGCGGATATCCAAGAAGGCCAGGTTAAACTAGACTTAGAGCGCCAGAAGATGATGGAGCGTAGTCGTCAGTTTGATGATCGGCTTCAAAGTCAGGAACAAATGACTGCTCAACGATTAAACGCGCAAGCTGAAAGAGAACTATTACGATTACGTGCTAACAGAGGAAATTAATCATGAGAACAGTAAAAGTTAACGGAATGGCCCCAGGAAAAGCTCCTACGGCTACTAATTATGCGGATGTCAAAGGCCAGGGACGTATCCCATATGCCAAAGCTACTGCGGAAAAAACGCCTCAAACTAAGACCGGCACTATCACTAAAGGCAAGAGCCGTGGTATGGGCGCTATGCTTCGCGGTGGCGACTTTACTATTTGTTAGGAGAGCACCATGCCTTTGATGCGAGGAAACAACCCTAAGCAGATAAGTTCTAACATACGTAAGCTTAAGAAAGAGGGATATCCACAGGATCAGTCTGTGGCTATCTCTTTAGCTAAGGCGGAGGGGCCCCGTAAAATGTCTAATGGTGGCGCGTTAAAAGCGTTTAGCCCCATTGTTATTCGTAAACAACGTTTCCAAGGGGTGTTCTAGCCCTTTTTGTTTCTAATTCCCGAAGTATACGATATACTCCAATGATATAGGATTTTCCTATACGGAGGAGCTATGGAGGACATTTACATCGTTCAGTTTATCCAAAGGATAATCAAAGAGCGCAAAAGTAACGTGTTAGACCTACTCGAAAATAATGGAATAAATTCAATGGAACAATATTCGTCTTTAATGGGCGAACTAAGTTCTTTGAACTATGTCCAACAGGAACTCTCGGACCTGCTAGAAAAACAGGAGCGTATGCATGATTGAAGTGCCAGGCTATTTAGCCAAAGAACTAGAAGCGGAAAAGAAAGTTAAGCAAGAGCAAGTCGCTCAAGCTAAAGCCGAAACTGAGGAAAAAGAAGGCGTAGCAAGCATGTACGTCGATTCTAAAGCCCGCATTCTAGACCCCACGAAAGCTGATAAATCTATGATAGAGCGTATGCCTAACCCTACTGGGTGGCGAATGCTTATTCTTCCTTACCGCGGCAAATCCACAACTGACGGAGGTATTATCCTCACAAATAAGAGTTTGGATGACGATCAAGTTCAAACGGTTGTTGGATATGTCTTAAAGCAGGGGCCCTTGGCTTACGGCGATAAAGACAAGTTTCCGGATGGACCGTGGTGTAAAGAAAAAGATTGGGTCGTTTTTGCCCGCTATGCGGGTTCTAGATTTCGTATAGAAGGAGGCGAAGTTCGTCTTCTTAACGACGATGAAATTTTGGCAACAATTGACGATCCGGAAGATATCATTAGCTTTTAAAGGAGCTTGGCATGAGTGAAGAAGAGAAAAAAATTAGTGTTGATGACGGAACCGTAGACATAGAACTAGGCGAGGGGTTTGAAGGTCAAGATGTTGAAATAGATGATGTTTCTGAAAAACCCGAAGAAAAATCTTTTATTGAATCGGAAGACGAACAAGAACAAGAACACGAGGAGTATTCGCAAAGTGTTAAAAAGCGCATAGATCGTCTTACTAAAAAGATGCGAGAAGCTGAACGTCAAAAAGAAGAAGCTATTAAGTATGCACAAGGCGTACAAACTGAATCAGCTAACATAAAAGCTAAGTTAAACGCGGTTGATCAAGGGTATTTAACAGAATATGGTGGACGGATTACTGCGGAAACAAACGCAGCTCAAGATGCTTTTAAACGCGCCATAGCTGTAGGGGACCCCGACGCAACTTTGGAAGCACAAAAGAAGCTTACAGAGCTTCAGTTTGCCTCTTCTAAATTAGAAGAAGCAAAGCGTGTCCAAGGTCGTCGTAGGGCGGAAGAAAATGCCCAACCCGTCCAGCCGCAGCAACAGCCTCAGCCGCAACAGCAACAATATCAACAACCTGAGCCTCAGCAACAACCTAAAGCTGATCCGCGCGCGGAAAAATGGGCTGAAAAGAACGAATGGTTCGGCGACGACAACACCATGACGTTTGCAGCGTATGGGATACACAAACAACTCGTTGACGAAGCATTTGACCCGACAAGCAATGACTATTATGATGAGCTGGATAAACGAATTCGGGTAGAGTTTCCCCATAAGTTTTCGGATACCGGGGCTAAGCGACGAACCGCCCAAACTGTCGCTGGCGTATCTCGCACAAGTTCGTCAAACGGGCGCAAACAGGTAAAACTCACACCAAGCCAAGTCGCTATTGCGAAGAAATTAGGTGTGCCACTCGAAGAATACGCGAAATATGTCAAATAAGGAGACGATTATGACTGCTAAGAAACAAGGTTTTGAAGGTATCGATCGTGCTCCTCGCGCTAAAGACAGCAGGGAGAAAGAGCAACGGCGTAAGCCTTGGGCTCCCCCATCCATGTTAGAGGCACCGCCTGCACCCGAAGGGTACAAGCACCGGTGGATACGTACAGAGGTTCGTGGTTTTGACGACCGCAAGAACATTTCTGCGCGTATGAGAGAAGGATATGAGCTTGTAAGAGCTGATGAATACCCTGATTTCGAAGCACCGGTAGTAGATTCAGGTAAATATGAAGGTGTTTTTGGCGTTGGAGGACTTTTACTCGCACGCATTCCATTAGAAACCCTAGCGGAAAGATCCGACTACTTTGCCGGAAAAACGCAGGATCTTATGGATGCTGTCGATCACGACATGCTGCGAGAAAATGCTCACTCAACCATGGCGATCAATAAACCCGATCGTCAATCTCGTGTAACTTTTGGTGGCTCTAGAAAGAATTAAGCCGCCCCTTTAGGAGAAATACATCATGGCAAATCAAGCAACTGCCTATGGTCTTCGCCCTATTGGACTTGTTGGTAGCGGTGTAAATAGTACGGGTGTTACCCAGTATGAAATTGCCTCTAACAACACCAATGCTATATTCCAATATAGTATTTGTGTCCCTACATCGGCCGGTACTATCGACCAAGCAGGGGATACAGCAGGCGGCACTGTCGCCGCATTGGGAGTCCTAATGGGTGTTGAGTACGTTGATTCGGTTTCAAAGAAGCCTGTATTTATTAACTATTGGCCCGGTTCTGGTAGCGTCAGCGTGGATACTAACCATCCTGTTAAAGCTTTCGTAGCAGATAATCCGAACCAATTGTTCCAGGTTTCTACGGATGCGACGTTTACAAACAGAGCAACTGCTCTAGCTGCTGTTTTCAGTAACGCTTCTTTGGGCACTTCTGCCCGAACAGGTGCTACGGCTAATGGAAACTCCAATTCTCAGTTTAACGTGGCATCTGTAGCAGTTACAGCTACGTTACCGTTGAGAGTTGTT